>Ga0224534_1000264_pt1 | contig 35007 bp, 35 predicted proteins | sample 714E12024metaG_FD_172012 | JGI IMG/M metagenome (GOLD analysis project Ga0224534, IMG submission 172012) | Peat soil microbial communities from Stordalen Mire, Sweden - 717 E1 20-24 | ecosystem: Environmental > Terrestrial > Soil > Wetlands > Peat | place: Sweden: Norrbotten County, Stordalen... | reverse complement strand
TTTCCAGAAAGAACCGCTGCCGGAACCCCTCTTTATTCGCCTTGCATAAATACTAAAAAAGAAAAGCAACAGGGTTATAATGACATCGCCGGTTATTCCGAACGGATCAAAACTCATTCAGCTTCACCCCCGCACTTGCTGCAGAATCTGACCTCTGCTTTATTCGGACAATGTTACAGGATTCCGAGCCAGTTTGGCAGATATCTCGATAAAATTTATACCTATAGCACTGAAATCCTGCTGAAAAATTTTATTTTTGATCAAGAAATAAATTTCGGGACGTTGCTCCCTCATATATTATGGCAGGGTCTGTCGATATCTGGAGTGAAGGGCTGAGTGCCGTGGCTGTATTTCTCGATTGTGCGGCCGTTGTGTCCGAAGTGGACGGCAGAAGAATCGTCCTCAAATTCAAGCGATACCCGGGCGCGTGGATCTACTGCAACTATCCGGAGCATCTCCCGGCTGCCGCTCTGGGCGACTCCGGCCTGGGCAATAAATACTTGAACAGGGTTTTTGTAGACGGCGAGGCGCAACTCTTCGCCTCATACCTCAATGCCACCGGCGGCGACCTCTTTTTTGGCGTCCTCCTCCACAACCCCGGGAATGCCACGGCCAGGGTGGTCCGGCAAGCCGTCGGGCATCGCCATTCAGGTAAATATCCTGACTGGTGTGATATACAGGGTGGGGTCTGGGGCGACTTCTTTAACAGTTGCAGCGAAGAGATCTTCGCCATCCATTCAAGAGAGAGCGTTTGGATTTTTGAGGGGCCGGCGCCGAATAATAAATTTTTCAATACCGTCCTGGCTCTGCAAACGGATATGCTCCTGGAATGCCTCGTCTACATCTATCGGAACCGGGCCAATATTGATGGAACAGCCACCTGTTTTCCCTGGACCCCAGGATCAAAGCAATACCGGGGAGTTGGAGACTCCTACGCCATAGAGTCCGATCTGGGATTGCATCTCAGCCGCATGCCCTGCCATTATTACACCTGCAGGTGCGGCAACAATCCCGACGAGATAACACCGATCTACGACACTTGCGCGGATGCCTGGAGATGCTGTACTTGTCCGGACAAGAACCTCGGCAACTGGGGACTGCACTATCTTTTTCAGGTTGTGGTTGTCAACGATACGGATGCTGCGAGAGTTGTCCGCTCCTACATGGGATCGGACGGGGGGACACCGGGCGCTGACGTGGTGGTCAGATTTGGCGATCTGGTGAAATGGTGCTGCCTCAATCGGAAAGAATGGTGGAACTGGCTGGTCGATTATATTCCTGCCGGCCAGAGCCGGGTTTACAAGTATCAGTTCATCCATGCGGCCAACAGCACTGCTCCCGTCCTACACGGTTGGCAGTCCGGTTAAAGCCTGTCACACAACCGGAATAACCTCTAACAACGCCTCCTGACGTTGTTCTATTATTTACCACAGATAGCTACCCGCTCTAATGCCCCCGCTTTTCCAAAGCGGTGGGATAAGAGCCGGGTGCCCTCTGGGCGCGCCACTGTATTAACTGGCTCTAAGCTTCAGTGGGGGAAACGTTTCCCTCTGAAGCCAAGACCCAGTTGAACATAGATGGCTACCTGCTCTAATGCCCCCTACCTGCGGGTTTTGTGCTTTCAACGCAGTTACGTTTTATCAGCGGATTATCTGTCGCAGTAAGAAGGAAAAAGTCAAATATTCCTCGAATGTTAAGAATTGTGTCGAGTGGGGTTAGGAGCCTGCCGTGCTAAAAGAAAGGAAGGTACTGGCATGCCCGAGATTGAAATGGTGCTGCGGGCGATTTTTGAGACAACTGGTTCTGCAACTGTGATCACGGATGCGGGGAACCCAAGTTTGGTCGTGTTACCGTGAAGGATTTTTCGCCAGGGACTATGGCTTAGGCGAGAGCATTGCCAAGTCTTCATGTGCAGTGATGTCCCAACTTTATGTGGCCTTGGATACTACAGGTTAGTGATGACTGATGAGGATTGAGTGATGAGTGGAAGAGCAATAACTCAGCACTTAGCCCTCATCACTCTGCACTCATTGGGGGAGGAGGGGCTGTCAGATGAGCACTCCGTTGCGGCTTCTGCTTGTTGAGGATTCGGAGGAAGATGCCCTGCTGCTGATACGCGAGATTACCCGGGGTGGATTTGACGTTCGCAATGAACGCGTGGAAACGCCTGAAGTGATGGCTGACGCCCTGATCAACGAGAACTGGGACCTGATCATCTCAGATTATATACTGCCGCGGTTCAGCGGACTGGACGCCCTTAAGCTGTTTCAGCAAAAGGGGATCGACCTGCCGTTCATCATCGTATCCGGCAAAATCGGCGAGGATATTGCAGTGAGGGCCATGAAGGCAGGCGCCCACGACTATATCCTGAAGAACAACCTGTCCCGGCTGGTCCCTGCGATCAACAGGGAGTTGCGTGAGGCCGCCATGCGGCGGGAACGTAAGCGGGCGGAAGAAGCGGTGAGACAGAGCGAGGAGCGCTTTCGCTCCCTGTTCGAGAACGCCCCGATGGGAATCGTTATCGAACGTCACGGCTGCATAATTCTCGCCAACCAGGCCTACCTCCACATGTTTGGCCATGAGAAGGAATCTGAGATACGCCACAAGCCTTCTATTAACCATATTGCGCCGGAATGCCGGCAAGAGGCCGAAGAGAGACTAAGACGGCGTGAGATGGGTGATACCTCGCCCCGCTTGTACGAAGCCCTCGGTTTGAAGAAGGATGGCACGGTCTTTCCAGTCTACGTCGAGGTGGCCAGGTTCGATCTGCAGGATGGCCCTGCGAGCGTCGCCTTTGTGAGCGACATTACTGAACTCAAGCAGTCCGAGGAAAGGCTGCGGCAGAGCTACCTGGAACTGGCGAGCAGCTTCGATCAGACTGTTAAAGCGCTGGCCTCGATCACGGAAATGAGGGACCCTTATACTGCCGGCCACCAGGTCCGGGTGTCAAAGCTGGCCTGTGGGATCGCGGCGGGGATGGGGTTATCGGAGGACTGGATCAAGACTATCAGAATGGCCGCCTCCATACACGATATAGGAAAGACAACGATTCCCGCTGAAATTCTCAATAAGCCGGGGTCGCTGAACAGCATTGAGATGTCGCTGGTGCAAAACCACGCCTATTCAGGTTATGAAATCTTGAAAAACATCAATTTTGGCGATCCCATTGCGGAGATTGTCTGGCAGCACCACGAGCGGATGAACGGCTCAGGATATCCACGAGGGCTGTCGGGAGACGAGATCTTGTTGGATGCCAGGATCCTGGCTGTTGCAGATGTAGTTGAGACCATGTCTTCCCACCGGCCTTATCGCCCGGCGCTGATGCTGGAACAGGCGCTGGACGAGATCCGGCAGAAAAAAGGGATTCTCTATGACGGGGACGTGGTAGATATCTGCTTGCGACTGTTCGAGGGTGGGGATTTCAGTTTTATCTAAATTTGCTGGCATAATCAGGACCCCTTCCCGCTTAAAATGATTCAGGGGGAGGAGTTCTATGATTTACGGGCAGGGTTACCGCTTCGATCACCATGGCTGGATCTATGTCCACATCGAGGGAAAGCCTTACGAGAGAGGGTTTCAGCATGGCTACCTGGTCGCTCCGGAGTTGCAGGAAATCCTGGGCAGCCTGGACTATCTTACCTACTGGAAGACTGGCATGAGGTGGGAGTTCTTCGTGACGGCGGCGGAACGACTGTTTGTGCCCCATATCGACCAGGAGTACCTGGATGAGATCAGGGGTGTGGCCGCAGGCGCCCTGGCTGCCGGCGTCAATGTCACCTGGCAGGAGGTGCTGGCCTGGAACGGGCGCACGGAACTGCTGGATTACTGGTGGCCGAAAGAGAAGAAGGCCGCGCCCGCAGGCGGCGGTGCCAGGTCCAGTGGACCGGGCGCGACTCCCGGCGCCGGAACCGGAAACGACCATTGCAGCGCCTTCATCGCCACCGGAACGGCGACGGGCACCCCACCCGGATGGTACCCGGGCGGTCGCGTCGGCCGGATCGTCATGGCTCACAATAGTTGGGACGCCTTTGTGGACGTCCAGCCCTTCAACGTGATCATCGACCTCGTTCCTGCTTCCGGACATCGCCTCTTCATGCAGACCGCCCCCGGATGTATCGACAGCTTCACCGACTTCTTCATCACCGGCGCCGGGCTGATGGGTACCGAGACCACCATCGCCGGGTTTGCCTCCTACGATCCTGACGCCGCTCCGGAGTTCTTCCGGGTCCGCAAGGCGATGCAGTACGCCGACAACCTCGACCGGTTCGCACAGATCATGATCGATCAGAACAACGGTGGCTATGCTAACGGTTGGCTGCTGGGCGACGTGCATTCCGGCGAGATCATGATGTTCGAACTGGGGCTGCGCTACCATAACGTGGAACGCAAGACTGACGGCTATTTTGCAGGGTTCAACGCACCTCAGGATCCCAGGATCCGCAACCTGGAGTGCACCGACATTGTCCTAACGGACATCAGGGATGCCATAGGGGCGCGGAGCGTCCGCATGGCGCAACTCATGGATCAGTACCACGGCAGGGTCGATGTGGAGTCGGGCAAGGTGATCATTGCCGACCACTACGATGTTTACCTGAAGCGGATCAATCCTTGCTCACGAACAATTTGCAGCCACTGCGAGCTGGACGCCAGGGAATACCAGCCGGGGCGCCCGGCGCCCTTCGAGCCCCGGGGGGCAGTGGACGGCAAGGTGACCGACAGCGATCTGGCACGGGGCATGGGTTTCTGGGCGCGCTGGGGCAACTCCTGCGGCACACCTTTTGATGCGGACCGGTTCCTGGCAGAGCATATCCAGTGGAGCCACCTGAAAGGATGCCTCAGGAACCGTCCGAGCCGGTCATGGACGTTCTTCCGGGCCGGAATGCAGGCGCCGCCAATATGAGCTTGATCGGCACAGAGATTCCTTGACAACCCCAACGCAGAAAAAGGGAACCGGTCTCCTAAGTGATGGGAACTGCTTTACGGAAAGGAGGGATTTCCGTGCTGAGAAAGAGATACCTGCTCAGGGCCACCGCCCACTGCAAGGAAGGCTGCCAACTATAGTCCCGGGTAAGACCTAAAACTGCCCGGCAATAAGGCGACCCGGAGGGTCGCCTTTGGTGCTTCTGAGCAGATGCTATCCGGCCATTTCTCAGCGCTAGACGGCGCCGGCGTAGAAGTGCTCACGCAGCCGGGGTTTCTCGATTTTGCCGGTGGCGTTGCGGGGCACCTTGTCAAAGAACACGTGGCGTGGGCGCTTGTACCGCGGCAGGGACTCGCAGAACTCCAGCACTCCGGCTTCCGTAAGCTGCCGACCGGCCTTGGCCTCCACGATGGCTACCGGGACCTCCCCCAGTCGTTTGTCGGGCATGCCAATCACGGCCACATCCTTGATATCCGCGTGGGCATGCAGAAAGTCCTCGATCTCTACCGGAAAGATGTTCTCCCCGCCCGAGATGACCACATCCTTCTTGCGGTCGACCAGGAAGATGAACCCGTCTTCGTCCTGTTTGCACATGTCGCCGGTATAGAGCCAGCCGTCCCTAAGGGCGGCGCGGGTGTCCCCGGCGTTGTTGTAATAGCCCTTCATCACTCCCGGCCCCCTGACGACCAATTCCCCGGCCTTGCCGCAGGACACCGGTCTGCCGTCGTCGTCCACGATCATCGTTTCCCAACCGTGGCCTGGTAAACCGATGGCACCCACTTTGTGGATATTTTCTATTCCCAAGTGTACGCAGCCGGGTCCGGTAGATTCGCTGAGGCCATAGTTGGTGTCGTACTGGTGGTCCGGGAAATACCTCAGCCAGTCCCTGACCAGGCTGGGCGGCACGGGTTGCGCCCCGATGTGCATCAGGCGCCACTGGTCGAGGTGGTAGTCGTTCAGGTCGACCTCGCCGCTCTCGATGGCGTCGAGAATATCCTGCGCCCAGGGAACCAGAAGCCAGACGATAGTCGCTTGCTCCTCCGATACCGCCTCCAGCACCCACTGGGGTTTGACGCCACGCAGAATCACCGCCCTGGCGCCGACCAGGAAGCTGCCGAACCAGTGCATCTTGGCGCCGGTGTGGTACAACGGCGGGATGCACACAAAGTTGTCCGCATGAGTCTGGCCGTGATGGGTATTTTCGGTAATGCAGGCCGACAGCAGGTTGGCGTGGGTCAGGATGATCGGTTTGGGGGTGCCGGTGGTGCCGGATGAGAAGTACAGGGCGGCCTCATCCTGATTGCTGATGGCGATGCCTGGATCGGCGGCGGGGGCGCTTGCCAGGACGTCGAGGAAGCTCTCGGCTCCGGGTGGGAGGTCGTCGCCGACAAAGATGAGCCTCTCCAGACAGTCGAGCCGGTTGCGTATTTCGACGATTCGCTCGGTGAATTCGGGTCCGTAGAAGAGCACTTTTGCCCCGGCAGCCCCGATGCACTTCCCGATCTCCTCCGCCGTAAACCGGAAGTTCAGCGGTGCCGCCATTGCCCCGGTTCTCAGGATCCCGAAATAGATCGGCAGCCATTCCAGGCAGTTCATCATTAAAATGGCGACCCGGTCTCCGGGCGCGACGCCGCGGGCAATCAGGGCATTGGCATACTGGTTGGCCTGGTCGTTGAACTCCAGCCAGGTGATCTCCCGGCGCCGCCCGGCGGACGGCTCTCTTTCGATGAGGCTGGTTTCCATGGCGTATTTACGAGCGTTCTGGGTGAGTATTTCGGTGATCGTCATAAAAACAATACCCCCTTGTGGCATCTGGGACATTCCTTGAACGCTGTGTCCCCATTCCTGAATTGCCTGAAGGAGATATTGGCTATGAAGAGTCGATATTAAGCAATCGCTGTCCTGCCATCCTGCTGATCCTTCCTGCCTGCTCCGGACGTCAAACGGTCATCTCGCAAGCTGTCGCGTGCTTTTCCTACCATGCTTCCGGAGCGCTCGACCTCGAACCTCTAATCTCGAGCCCCGGAGGCATCCCATACTACCGTAATCTTAATATACCGCGAATAGAACCTTAATTCTACGTCTTTTTCTGAAATCCTTCCCTGAAAAAAAGAACCCCCCATCTGGGGCATTCCCCCGAAGAGGGTGCGTCCCCGATGGGGGTCTGCATCCGGAAGGTTCTAACCGGCAAGACGCAGGTTATTAGTACCTGCTCCTGTTTTTAGCGAAGCAATCGCTGCAGTAGACAGGGCGATCACCACTCGGCCGGAACGGCACCATGGTGTCGACGCCGCAGGCTGCGCATACTGCTGGATACATTTCCCGCTGGGATGAACGGGGACCACGCCCGTTGCCGCGGTTCTGCTTGCGCGCCGACCGGCATTCGGGACAGCGGCTCGGGTCGTTGGTAAACTCTCTTTCCGCAAAAAACTGCTGTTCAGATGCCGTAAACGCAAACTCTCTTCCACAGTCGCGGCAGGTAAGGGTTCTGTCCTGAAACACTAAAAATCCTCCCTCAATAAGTTTATTGCCCAAATGGGTTAGGGGATTCACTTACTTTTTCCCCCGGCCATCAGGCAATTAAAGAAGGGAAATATCGTGGATCTCACTAAACCTATCTACTTTGAGCTAGCTAATTTTAACACCGTAAAGAGTATTTGTAAAGGTTTTTTCAAGATTTTGATAAATGCTCTTGAACGCCCCAACCTTGAACCAATCGCCACGACCGCGCCAGGGTTCAACTGGGTCTTGGCTTCAGTGGGGATTGCAATCCCCACTGAAGCCAAGACCCAGTTGATACAGTGATGTAGCCGCTCTTATCCCACCGCTTCGTATGTACTCCGCACGGGGGCATTAGAGCGGGTAGTCATCTGTGATTAATTTAATTTCTCAGGCTCTGGATGGGAGCGGGGATCCGGCCGCCCCGGCCGATAAACTCCTCGCAGCCATATTGGCTCACCGGCATTACCGGACCCGAACCCAGCAATCCCCCAAACTCTACCAGGTCGCCGACCTCTTTGCCCGGGGCGGGGATGATCCGCACCGCGGTAGTTTTGTTGTTGATCACCCCGATGGCCGCCTCGTCGGCGATAATGGCGGCGATGGTACTGGCGCTGGTGCTGCCTGGCACCACGATCATGTCCAGGCCTACGGAGCAGACGCTGGTCATGGCCTCGAGCTTTTCGATCGTCAAGGCTCCCCTGCCGACGGCGTCGATCATGCCCGCATCCTCACTAACGGGAATAAAGGCGCCGCTGAGCCCACCTACATAGGAGGATGCCATGGTGCCGCCTTTTTTTACCGCATCGTTCAAAAGGGCCAGGGCGGCTATGGTGCCGGGGGCGCCGCACTTCTCCAGACCCATCTCTTCCAATATGTGCGCTACGCTGTCCCCGATGGCCGGGGTCGGCGCCAGGGACAGGTCAACGATGCCGAAAGGCACGCCTAGCCGGCGGGAGGCCTCCTGAGCCACCAGTTGCCCCATCCGGGTAATCTTGAAGGCGGTTTTCTTGATGGTTTCCGATACGGTCCCGAAATCTGCTCCCTTCACCTTTTCCAGGGCGCTCTTGACCACCCCGGGCCCGCTCACTCCCACGTTGATCACGCATTCTGGCTCTCCGATGCCATGGAACGCCCCTGCCATAAAGGGATTGTCTTCAGGCACATTAGCGAACACCACCAGTTTGCAGCATCCGAGCCCGCCCCCGGCTGCGGTCAGCCGGGCCGTTTCCTTGACACACGAGCCCATTTCCCGGACCGCGTCCATGTTGATGCCGGCCTTGGTGGTTGCCACGTTGACCGAGGCACAGACCTTTTTGGTGGTGCTCAGCGCCTCCGGGATGGAGGCGATCAGTCGCCTGTCGCCCCCGGTGTAGCCCTTGTGAACCAGGGCGGAAAAGCCCCCGATGAAGTTGACTCCGACCGCCTCCGCCGCCTGGTCCATGGTGGCGGCGAACTTGACGTAGTTCTCCTCTTCACTGCTCTCCGCCACCAGGGAGATGGGGGTCACAGCGATCCGTTTGTTGATGATGGGGATGCCATACTCCCTCTCGATCTCCTCACCCACCCTGACTAGGTTGCGGGCGAGGCTGGTGATCTTGTCATACATCTTAATCCTGGCTGCGTCTCCGCTAGGATGGCAGCAGTTCCTGAGGGAGATTCCCATGGTGATCGTCCTGATATCCAGGTTCTCCTCCTGGATCATCTTGATGGTTTCAATAACCTCAAACGGGCTGAACAATTAGAATCTCTCCAATCTTTTAGACCCGGTGCATAGAGTTGAAGATATCCTCGTGTTGGATCTGGATGCTGAGCCCCAGATTGGCGCCCAGATCCTTCAACTCCTTCGATAGCCTGGTAAAGGGGGCGTTGGCCTGGGAGATATCCACCAGCATCACCATGGTGAAAATCTCCTGCATGATGGTCTGGTTTATGTCGAGAATGTTGACGTTGTCATCGGCCAGGATCCTGGTAACCCCGGCGATGATGCCGACCCGGTCCTTGCCGATCACGCTGATCACCGCTCTCATATGAACCCTCCTTATGCCGCCAGTCAAAATCAGTTAAAGACCCTGCTGCCTCTCCTATGCCGACAAAATGAAGGCGTCCTCGCGCTCGTTTGTTAAAGGGGTTTGTAAAAACATTTTTCCATATACACGTTAAAACAATAGAGTATATTATGAGGCGGAGGGGTACGTAGCTTTTCAACTGATCATATATACCTTACGACAGATAGAGTCAAGATCCTGCTTGAACTTCTTTGCAATGGCCTGACCGTATTATAACTTTGGCGCGGAATACCCATCTCCTTTAGGTGATTGGGATGAGAGCGCTGTTTTGGGTTGTATCGAACACACCTTCGTAGTATAATATTTCCGGGGTGAGGAGAATGCTCAAAACATTCAAGTATAGGCTCTATCCTACAAAAGAACAAACGAAGATCATGCACTGGCCGGCTAAATGAACTGAGACGCCCATCCCCTTCAGGGGATGGGGAGACGTCGCGTTGATGGTTGGTGGCATTCTCGAGAAAGAACAGCGACCCACGGCCAGAGACTAAGTGGGCGCCGGAAGGGGTTGTATCAATGAGGATTGCGGTCGTCTATAAGAACGACCTCCGGGCGCGCAAACTGGCTCTGGAGTTAGGCGATAATTTGCTGAATAGGGGCATCGAATACTGTCTGCTGGATAGTATGAGGCTGGCGGAAACAGCCACTGAACTGCCGGTGGACCTGATCTTCGTCCTCGGGGGGGATGGCACCTTGCTGCAAGCCGCCCGTTGCTTTGCCAGCGCCGGAACGCCGATCATGGGGGTCAACCTGGGAACGGTAGGGTTTCTCAGCAGCGTCGAGCCGGAGAGCCTGCAATTATGTCTCGATGCCATACTGCACCGGGAGTATGACCTGGATGCCAGGATCATGATCAATGCCGCTGTCGCCAGGGACGATCAGGTGCTGTACCGGGGTACGGCGCTCAACGACATTGTGCTGAGGTCGCGCGCCCCCCACGCCATTCTGGTCGAGCTGAGGATTGACGGCAAGCCGCATACGACCTACCGGGGGGACGGCATCATCTGCGCCACTCCCACCGGCTCTACGGCCTATTCCTTCTCAGCGGGGGGTCCGGTTATCGACACCGGCCTGGAGGCCCTGGCGATCACCCCGATCTGCTCTCACCTGTCATTATCCAGACCGCTGGTAGTCAGCGCTTCGTCCCAGTTGACACTGGAACTGGGTTCCGACTACAGCACCGACCTTGCCGTGGACGGCCTGGAAGAGTTTTCCCTCCAGAAGGGCGACCTGGTGCAGATCGAGCGTTCGTCACTGGTGACCAACCTGGTGCGTCTGCAGCAGGTGAGCCGCCTCGAAAGAATCAAGCGCCTCATGGGCAGGTCAACTCGAGGTTAGAGGTTCGAGACTCGATGCTCAATTAGTACAGGTTAATCGATTATTTTCCAGAACTAGTTGAACCTCGAACCTCGAATATCGAACAACAAGAAGGAAAAGCGCGTTGGCCGCCAGCCCTGCACAGTGACATATTTTTGAACAGGGAAACGATCGACAGGGCGACCGAGCAGTTGCGGGCATGGTTTAATCTTCCTGGCGCTGCCCCGGCACTGAAGTAATTTTGGGGTTTCCACGTGGAACAATCATGGTGCTGCCGCCCCGATGGGGTATAATATGATATGAAAAGGCGATAGCCTGTTGGGAGGCAAGCCGGTAGAGGCCGGGAGGCGCCCTCGGGTCATCCAAAAATGGAGGTTCGCGGCAATAGTGGAAGAGCAGAAGCAGGATGATTTAGCCGAAAACTTCTCGCCCGGGCAAGCAGCAGCAGAGTTGAAAGAGATGCTCAAGGATGTTGCCCGGGAGATTGCCACCCTCGACGCATTGCGCAGGGCCCTGCTATGCGGGGTGATCCGGCAGCAGTCCGGAATAGGCGTCGAGGAATGGCCCCAGGCTGCCGAGAGTCTGGAAACTCTCATCCAGGCCCTAGACCGGCCTGGTCGGGATGCCAACAGGCGGTGCCAGATCATCACAATGCTGGCAGAGTGGAAGGAGAAGCTGGAAGGTCTGGAGAACTGCTTTAAAATGGCCGCCCAGTTGGCGGGCCACTACGTCAAGGACCCCGGCGAACTGACTGGGTCGATAGACGTCCTGGCTCATCGCCAACAGGTTGTCCGCAGGTTGATCACGGAGATCGAGCAGCTCGAGCGCAGTTAAACGAGAGATCGCTATATACCTTGAAAATTGACCACCCAAAGCGGGTGGTTTTATTTTTGATGACCTTTACAAAGTTTTAAAATGCGGTTAATACGAGCCTAACATTTGCCTGCCATAATGTAAGTAACCAAAAGCGATCCCCCCTCTTTATAAAGTACCGCTCTTGAACGAGAGCGGTACATCCACTCATAATAGGAAGTTCTAGACGTCTAGACCTTGAGGTGCGGAGCATGATCGACAAGGAGAACGGCATTCCCTATTGCCGGCAACTGATGCAGATCATCCAGCAGCAAGTTGCCAGGAAGGAGTGAGGAGCCAGGCGAGCAAACAATTCGAAAAGGCGCCATGCGGTCGGCCATACAAAGTTCGCTGGAGACACCAAACCTAAAAAATGAAAGGAGTATTCACGTGAAAAAAGTCCCCTTGTTACTGGTAGGCATTTTTCTTTTGTCGTCTCTCTTGGCGGGGTGCGCAACCACAGCATCCACATCGGTTAAAGAGCCCGATACCATCACCATTGCCTGGACGCCGAATAATGCGTCAGATAATCAGCAGCAATTCCGTGCGGAATTCGACAAGGTCATTGCCGATGCCACGGGCAAAAAAGTGCAAGACAAATTAACCACTGATTACAATATTGCCATGGCAGCCCTAGATAGCGGCGACGCCCAGTTGGGCTATTTCGGACCTTTCGAGTACATGACGGAACACGCAAAAGACCCCAAGATCGTGCCCCTGGTGGTCGCGAGCGGGCCTTCGGGAACCTTGAGTGACGCCCTTTACCACAGCCGGCTCCTTGTCAGGAAAGGCGATGAAGGTCAATATCAGTCCGGCAACGGTTATGCTCTTGACAACCTGGTCGGGAAAAAGATCTCCTTCGTTTCCACCAGTTCGACGTCCGGATTCAACGTGCCGGCAACAGCAATCGTGGGCTACTTCTCCAAGCAGGACAAGTGGAAGAGTCTGACCAAGGACGACCTGATGCAGGGTGGCAATGGCAAGTTCTTCAGTCAGGTGATTTTTGCCGGCTCCCATCAATTATCCTTATATAGCTTGCTGACGGGTAAGGCCGATGTCGCCGCGGTGGACGATATCGATGTGGCAGGCTACGTGCAGCTTGCCCAGGGAACCGACGAAGCCCCCGGGGCGGTCTATACTGTCAGGCAGGACGCTGCCGATCCGTTCACCAAGCTTGGCGGCGCCCAATTCGTGGTCATTGACTCCATACCGGTCCTGAACACACCAATAGAGGCTAATAGCAACGTGTTGAGCCAGGAGACTCTTGACAAGATAACGCAAGCACTCACCTCCAACCAGGTAACGAATGATCCGCTGATATTTGCGCCTCAAAGCTCTCAATACGGTATCTTCACCCAACCGGACCGGTTCCTGAAAGTAGACGATGCCTGGTACAATCCGCTCCGACAAGCTCTCGGCATGGCATCCTGAGGGGTTGAACATGAGGAGCTGGCTCTTGGCTTCAGAGGGGGACTGCTTTTCCCCCACTGAAGCCAAGAGCCAGTTAATTAGGGGCGCGCCCAGAGGGCACCCGGCCTTATCTCACCGCTTCAGAGGAAGCGGGGGCATTAGAGCGGGTAGTCATCTGTGGTCAAGGTCAACCAGATCCATGATGAATGAGAAGGGTTGTCTCGACGCCCCTCCCCCAATTTTAAAGGAGGTTTGAGCGTGGCCCTGTTGGAATTGAAAAACGTCACCAAATATTATAGCGGTACGACACCGGCCCTGGCTGGTGTCAGCTTTTCTGTCAACGATGGTGAGTTTGTTTCCGTGATCGGTTCTTCAGGATCGGGTAAATCAACACTTCTCCGTTGTATTAACCGGATGGTCGAGGTGACCAGTGGGGAGATCTCCTTCGGAGGTGTTGTTGTTTCCAGGCTGGGGAAAAAGGATCTGCGGAAAGTAAGAACAAAAATCGGTATGATCTTTCAACAGTTCAACCTGGTTGACCGGATGAGCGTGATCGAGAACGTGCTTCATGGCAGGCTTGGTTATAAGTCAACCCTGGCGGGTGTTTTGGGTAGATACACCCACGAGGAGAAATGGCAGGCCTTGAAGGTTATCCAGATGCTGGGCCTGGAGCAGCAGGTTTATCAGAGGTGCGACCAGTTAAGCGGCGGCCAGAAACAACGGGTGGGCATCGCCAGGGCGCTGGTGCAGAACCCCAAAATGATCTTGTGCGACGAGCCGATAGCTTCGCTGGACCCCAGATCTGCGAAGATTATCATGGACCACCTGAGAAGTATCTGCACAGACATCGGCATGACCCTGGTCATCAGCTTGCACCAGGTAGATATGGCTCTGAAGTATACCGACCGAATTATCGGCCTTAACAGGGGAGTAGTGGTTTTTGACGGGACGCCGGGCGAACTGACCAGTCAGCGGAGTGCGGAGATCTATGCCAGGGAACCCAAAGATGTAAATATTAATCTGGGAGAGAGAAATGCAAGCTGATGTTTTCACCAGGCGCAGGAACAACGCTTTGATCTTCTTTGCCTTGCTAGCTATCCTGACGGCAGGCTCGATCATCATCACCCAGTACGATGTGCAGAAAGGGTTCACCAGCATCGCCAGGGCCTTGATCTGGGGAGCGTCCAACTTTTATCCCGATGCCAGGTCGCTCACGAAACTGCCCGATATTTTGGTCAAATTGCGGGAAACGGTGCTGATGTCTATCGCTGCAACCAGCGTAGCTGCGATCTTTTCCCTGCTCTTGGCAGTGGCCGGATCGCGCACCACGAGGATATGCAGCTCGTTTACCGTGATCGCCAGGGGAATCGCCTCATTCTTTCGCAACGTACCTCTGGTGGCCTGGGCCATGATTTTAATGTTAGCATTCAGCCAAAGCTCGTTAACAGGTTTTCTGGCCTTGTTTTTTGGTTCGCTCGGATTTCTGACGCGTGCATTTATGGAAACGATCGATGAAGTTGGCGAGAACACAGTTGAAGCCCTGAAGTCAACCGGGGCGGCGTATTTTCCCGTTATATTCCAAGCTGTTTTGCCTGCCAGCATGCCCCAGGTGGTTAGTTGGTTATTGTTCATGGTTGAAACCAATATTCGTGACGCCACGCTGGTTGGGCTGCTCACCGGCACGGGTATCGGGTTTTCCTTCGACGTCTACTATAATGCTTTCAACTACCATGCGGCCAGCCTGGTGGTGATTGTCATCGTGATCACGGTTCTCATTGTGGAAATGGTTTCTAATGGCGTAAGAAGGGTGATCTTGTGATTGAGATCGAGAGCATAGGTATAGAGCCGGGTACCCACCCAGCCGCGCCGGGTCCGCTGGACCCGGCGCGGCCGCCGGGGCGGGCGTGGCGCGGTAGCCGGAAAAGAGACGGCCTGAGTCTGAACATGGCCAAGCCACTTGACAAGGCGGCTCTTGCTATCCGCCTCACTTTGCTGGTATTGGCAGTAACGACAATCTATGCCTTGCTGACGATGGATGACCAGGGTATCAACATACTGAAAGCGATCCTCGATACTCTGAGTAATTTTAAGACGATTTTTTTCCAGCCATACTCACAACACTTTACTGTGTGGCAGGCCTTCTGCGAAATAGTGATTACTTTGGGGCTGGCATTTCTGACCACTTTGTTCGGCGGCGTGATCGCCCTCTTTCTGGGCCTTATGGCCGCGCAGAACTTGTCCCCTAAATGTCTCACAAATGTTATCAAAAGTTTTGTTGCTTTCATCCGGGCAGTTCCAACGATCCTCTGGGTTTTAATTTTTGCGGTGGCTGCCGGGTTGGGGAGTACGGCGGTGGTAATCGGTCTGACTTTCCACTCGGTCGCCTATTTGACCAAGGCATATTCCGAGTCTTTTGAAGACTTGGACCGGAGTGTGATTGAAGCGCTAATGGCCACGGGCGCCAATTGGTGGCAAATTGTTTTTCAGGCGGTAATACCGTCCACGGCTACCTATCTGCTGTCCTGGACGTTCTTGAGGTTTGAAATAAACTTCGCCAATGCCGTTGCCATGGGCGCCGCCGCCGGAGCAGCCGGGATCGGCTTTGACCTGTTCATGGCCGGCGAGTATTACTTCAACCTGCATGAGGTGGGCCTGATCACATATTTCATCTTGGCTTTTGCCATTGTCTTGGAGATGCTGGCCACAAATATGAAGAGTAAGCTCCTGAAAAAGGCTTGATGATCGGGATAATAGCCGTATACTCATTACCCATCACTCGAAAAATTGTTGACAAGGAGATGAAGGCAGTGGAACCACAGGAGATTCTGGCCGAGGGCAGGTTGGATGTATGGCAGCAGTTAACCGCTGCGATCGAAGTCAGGCATAATGTGAAGACAGTCAAGGCGCCGGAGACCTGCCTGGCGATGATGCAGGCGGTGGATAGCGTGGGAGAGACCCCTTTCTACCTGGGCGAGGTGCTGATGTGCGAAGCGGCTGTCAGGGTCGATGGGGTGATCGGTTACGGTTTTGCCCTGGAGGATGATCCAGAACGGGCCTGGTGCCTGGCGGTGCTTGATGCCGCCCTGGCCGCCGGACTGCCTGAAGGGCGGGAGATCAGGGCGGCCATCGATGGCGAGGGAAGGCAGTTGCTGGAGGAACGCCGCCTGGTGCAGGATCTGGTGGCCGGCACCATGGTGCGTTTCGCAGTGATGGAGGGTCAGTGATGGGCACAAATCTGGAATCTAATTTTGATCAGGTGTTCACGTCGCAGCAGATCTACCGCCTGCTGCTGGATGCCATGGCCCGCCCCGGCAAGATCGTGACGCTGGCCAGGCTGGAGATCGATCCCCCCGAGGGGCTCTCCTGGTCGATCGCCGGCCTGGCTTTCACCCTGCTCGACCAGGAAACAACCTTCGCCGCGCTCCCGGACCATGAGTCCTGGGGCCACTACCTGTGTCTGAACACAGGCAGCCGGCAAGCAGCGGTATCTGAGGCGGAGTTCATCATTATTGACGGCAGGGTTGACCTGCCGGAGCTCCTGGTAGTCAACCGGGGTGATCTGCTCTTTCCTGACCGGGGGGCGACCCTGATGGTCATGGTGTCGTCGGTCGGCGGTGATGGTGCTGACAACAGGCTGACCCTGCAGGGACCCGGTATACCCGGCCAGGTGAGCCTGACTTTAGGCGGCCTGTGCCCGGGCAACCTGGAGCGGGTGCAGACCCTGAACAGGGAGTTTCCCCTGGGAGTTGACCTGATGATCAGCGATAACCGTGGCGCTCTGGTCTGCATCCCCCGCTCCAGCGCCATCACAGCGGAGGTGAATGGCTGATGGGATACGTGGCAGTAGCCGGCGGTGAAGAGGCGATCACCAACGCCGAGGCGTTAGTGGCTTTCTACAGGCTGAAGGGGGGATCGACGCCCGTCCAGGTGCGCCAGATCCGGGAACAGATGCGGCTGGCGGTTGACAAAGTGATGAGCGAGGGCTCTCTGTATGCCCCCGGCATCGCTGCCCTGGCCCTCAAACAGGCGGAGGGGGATGGGATCGAGGCCTCCTTTATCGTTCGGGCCTACCGGGCGACGCAACCGCGGCGCTACGTCTCGCTGCCTGTCGACACCCGGCAGATGAGGGTCATCAGGCGCATCAGCGGCGCCTTTCAGGACGTGCCCGGCGGTCAAGTCCTGGGTCCGACCAGGGATTACACCCAGAGACTGGTGGACTTCGCGCTGCTTGGGGAGACCCCGGAACTCGCGGCCGGCTTTTTTAAGAAGATCGGTGTCCAGACGTCTAGATCTGCATTGCCGGACACCTTTCCCAAGGTCATCGACCTGCTGCGCCGCGAAGGTTTGATGGCGGAGCCCGGCGATCGGGACCGGGCACTGTCCGATATCACCCGGGAGGCTATCTCCTTTCCCTGCAACCGATCGGCCAAACTGCAATCCCTCGCCCGGGGCGAGACCGGGGTGATGATGGCGCTAGCCTATAGCTCTATGCGCGGCTTCGGAGACATCCATCCCTACCTCGGCGAACTGCGGGTGGGCACGGTACCGCTCTTCATCAACCACCGGGCCAAGAAACACCCGGTGTACCTCGGGCCGGTGCTGGTGACCGAAGCGGAGATCATTTCCGGACAGTACGAGGATGACCAGGGCATACCGAAACTGACCCTGGGCTATGGGCTGTGTTTCGGCCACAACGAGCTGAAGGCGATCGCCATGGGGGTGCTCGACCGTACCATGCAGAGCCAGGCCCCCCAGAGGGCCCCGGCGGAGGACGAGGAGTTCGTCCTGTATCATATCGATGGCATCGAGTCCTCGGGCTTTTCAGCCCATTGGAAGCTGCCCCATTACGTGACCTTCCAATCTACCCTGGACCGCCTGCGCCGGACTCAAAAACTGAAAGAGGAGGCGGATACTCTTGGGCGTGAACCAGAACCGGAAACACCGGGGCTATAACTTTGCTTTTCTGGACGAGAACACCAAGCGGGAAATCCGGCGCAAGCTGCTCAAGGCGGTCGCCATTCCCGGCTACCAGGTGCCCTTCGCCTCACCGGAACTGCCCATTGCCCGTGGTTGGGGCACCGGAGGTTTACAGATCACCATGGCCATCATCGGCCCCGGGGATGTCTTGAAAGTGATCGATCAGGGCTGCGACGGCAGCGTCAATGCGGTCAACATCCGTAAACTGCTGGTTAAGACCACCGGTGTGGCCACTACCTTCGACACCAACGCTGCCAGTATCATCCAGACCAGGCACCGGATCCCTGAGGAGGCGATGCGCCAGGACCAGATCCTGGTGCTGCAGGTGCCGATCCCAGAGCCGCTGCGCTATGTTGAGGCCAGCGAGGCGAAGACCCGGGAGATGCACGGGGAGATGGACTACAGCCGGATGTGGGTCTACCTCTACGAGAACATCGTGCAGTACGGAGAGATCACCATCGGGGCGCGCTACCCCTCATTGGTCAACCGGCGCTACCTGATCGATCCCTCGCCGATCCCGCGCTGGGATGTGCCCAAACTAAACCAGGCGGAGACGCTGTATCTCTTCGGGGCAGGCAGGGAGAAGAGAATCTACGCCGTACCGCCGCACACACTGGCCGAGCCTCTGGAATTCGAGGACTTCCGCTTTCGGGTGGAGGATTTCACGGGGCGCTCCTGTATTCGCTGCGGCGCCACTGATACCTACATGAACGAGATGTACGATAGCTCCAGCGGCCGGAAGCTGTTTGTCTGTTCGGACAGCGGCTACTGTGACCGGCGTCGGGAACAGTCGGTCACGCAAAACTTGGCTTGCGCCGAGCCGACGGGGCACCCTCTGGGTCGGGTACCCCCGAAGGCGGAAGCCTTGGTTGCGCCGATCCAGGAACGTAGTCGCTCTTATCCTACCGCTTCAAAAGAAGCGGGGGCATTAGAGCAAGTAGTTATCGAGGGAAAGGAGGCCCGGTGATGGCTGCAACCGGAGAGGCGGTACTGGATGTGCGGGGCCTGACCAGGCTCTATGGGGCGGGTTGCCCGGACTGCCTGGTGCTAACAGGTCCTGATGCCGGGACCAACATCTGTCCACAGTGTCACGCCATCGTGGCCTGCAACAACATCAGCTTTGACCTGGAGCAGGGGGAGATCCTGGGGATCGTGGGGGAGAGCGGCTCCGGCAAGAGTACCCTGCTGCGCTGTATCTGTTTCGATGAAGAGGCCACGGCTGGAGAGTGCTATTTCGCGGCCTTCGGCACCGGCCGGGATGACGCCTTCTCCCAGACCGGCCAGGCCCGGCGCTATATCAGAAACCACCTGCTGGGGATCGTCTACCAGAACCCATTGATGGGGATCAAGCCCCATTTCACCGCCGGCGGCAATGTGGCAGAGAAACTGTTGACGGCGGATGTGTACAATGTCTCCCTGATCAGGCAGCGGGCGGCCACCTTGTTGCAGCGGACCGAGGTGCCCCTGGCCCGGATGGACGACTTTCCGGCCAACTTCAGCGGTGGCATGCAGCAGCGGGTGCAGATCGCCAAGGCCCTTGCCAACAATCCTCCGGTGCTGCTGCTAGATGAGGTCTCTACCGGCCTGGACGTATCGGTGCAGGCCCGGGTGCTCGATCTGATCAAGGAGATCCAGCGTGACCTGGGGATTGCCATGATCGTGGTTTCCCACGACCTGGGCGTGATCAGGCTGTTGGCTGACCGCACCGGTGTGATGCAGCACGGTCAGGTTATAGAGTTCGGGCTCACTGACCAGATCCTGGAAGATCCGCAGCACCGCTATACCCAGTTACTGGTACATTCAATGCTCTAAACAAGTAATGAGTAATGAGCTATGAGTAATGAGTAAAAGCAAAAAGCAAAACTTCTACGGGCAGGAGTCGGAAGTCAAACACTTCTTTCGTCTGTAAATTGTTGAAAGCAGACTTGAGTTTCATTACTCAGCACCCAGCACTCAGCACTGAAGTAGTGAGGAGGACAACATGGGCAATGTCTTATCGGTAAGGCAGTTATCCAAGCATTTTATTTTGCACATCCTGGGTGGAAAGGTGATCGCCGGCTGCGAGGAGATCGGGTTTGACTTGAAGCAGGGGGAATTCCTGGGCCTGACCGGCCCCAGCGGGGCGGGCAAGTCCACCGTTCTCAAGTGTATCTACCGCACCTACCTGCCGACATCAGGACAGATGCTCTATACAGGCAAAGATGGCCGGCAGATCGATCTGGCCTGCGCCCCGGAGCGGGAGATGATCCGGTTGCGGCGTCGGGAGATCGGTTATGTCAGCCAGTTCCTGAAGGTCATGCCCCGGGTGCCGGCTGTCGACGTTCTGGCCGGGGAGTTGCGTCAGAAGGGCTGGGAGATGGAGCGTGCCCGGCAGCGTGCCCGGGAGTTCTTGAAGATCATGGACATCAACCAGGCGCTCTGGGATGCCTATCCATCCACCTTCAGCGGCGGCGAGCAGCAGCGGATCAACCTCGCCCGGACGCTGATCACGGAGCCGCGCCTGCTGCTGTTGGACGAACCGACCGCCTCCCTGGACATTGTCACCAGGCAGATCGTGATCCGGGTGCTCAAGGACTCGAAAGCTGCCGGGGCCACGATGATTGGTGTTTTCCACGATCTGGATGTCATGGGGCGTCTGGTCGACCGGGTGTTCGGTATCGAGGCTGGCCGTTCCAGCACTCAATGCAGTCCGCCACAAGTCGCAACTGACTTGACACCTGTTCCTGGACACTATTATGATTCTGCTTCTGTTGAGTGCGGCGCGGGTGCCAGTACTGACAGGCGTGGAAGCGGGAGGATCGCCTCCCGGGAGGATACTCTATGAAGCACTCGTTGCTGATCACCAACGGCCAGGTCGTGCTTCCGGACCGGGTGATCGTTCCGGGCGAGGTATTGATTGAGGATGGGGTCATCCTCTATGCAGGCAAGCAGATCGAGAAACACGGCAAGACTGCTCAAAACGTGCTGGACGCCAGGGGTTGCTACGTACTGCCCGGCCTGATCGATCTGCACAGTGATTCCATCGAGAAAGAACTGGAACCGCGTCCGGGGGCGATCTTTGGTGCGGAAATGGCTTTCAGTGAGCTTGAGAAGAGGCTTGTCGGCAATGGCATCACCACCATGTACCACTCCTTCTCCTTTGCCGGGGCCGAGTGGGGCATTCGCAACGATGGGCATGCTGCTGACTGCATGCGCAAGATCGTGGACATGTCCAGCAAGACCTGGCTAATCCGCAACCGTGTGCACCTGCGGTTCGAAATTACCAATGTCCAGGGAGTGGAGACGGTCAGATCCCTGATCGATGACGGCATGGTCGACCTGCTCTCCTTTATGGACCACACTCCGGGTCAGGGACAGTACCAGACCGCCGAGGATTACCGGCGCTACATGGAAAAGACCTACCATCTTCCTTTGAGCCGCATTGAAGAGAACATCGCCGCCAGGGAACAGGGACGGTCACAGGCATCCGCCAGTATAGAGCAACTCAGCGCCACCGCCAGGCATAATGAGGTTCCCATGGCCTCGCACGACGACGATAATATCGAGCGGTTGGCCTCTTACAGGAACTGCGGCGTCACCATCCACGAGTTTCCGATCAACCTGGCTGTTGCCGAAGCTGGCCGCTGGATGGGAAGCCACGTCTGCGTCGGAGCTCCGAACGTGGTGCGGGACGGATCGACAGGCAAAGGGATGCGGGCCATGGAAGCCATCACCGCCGGGGCAGCCAATATCATCTGCTCTGACTACCACCCTCCGGCTATGCTGCAGGCAGTTTTCAAGCTGTCGAGGGAAGCGATGACCCTGTCCCGGGCAGTATGCCTGGCGTCTCTGGAACCAGCCCGGGCAATAGGCCTGAAGCTCCTGGGAAGCCTGGAGCCGGGACATCTCGGGGATGCCATCGTGGTGAGCCTGCGGGGAGGCATTCCGGTAGTTACCGATGCTGTGGTGGGAGGAGTGCAGGTCTACCGGGTCAGCTACTGCAATCAGGTGAAGAGTGTTCATGAACCTGCCGGGTGGCGCCTTCCCGCTGTCAGATCGCAGCAGGTGCTGCGCTAAACAGCGGTCAGGCGCTGCACCAGAGGCCGGGTTTCTTCGGTCAAGCTGTTAACCGGATATGCATGGAGGGGGAGATTGGATTGCAGGTGGCAGGGATCGCTATCAACGCTGACGCCGTCGGGCTGGACGGCAACCTCGATGTGCTGCGGGAGGAGTTGGATCACCACGCAGGGATCGGCTTTGCCTATGTAGAGATCGCTCCGCATGGGGCTGGCGTGATCCACGGTGGCGGCCTGCACCGGGAGCAGATGAAAAAACTCCTGAAGGTGCTATCTGCCTATCCTTTCAGGTATGTGACGCACGGCCCGAATCCGCTGAATCTGATGGATCGGGAGCATCTGGAACTGGAGAAGCGCCTGTTTATGTCCAGCCTGCAGTTCGCAGGGGAGACCGGATCCGGGGTGATGGTCTACCACGCAGGGCGCTGGCTGCCCGAGGAGCAGTTCCAGTTGCCGGATATTGGGATGCCGGAGCCGGATCAGCAAAAAGTTATGTGGGAACTGGAACGCACGCTGCTCCAGGAGATGGGCGTCTTGGCGGAGCAGTACGGGGTGACCATTGCCGTGGAAAACGCCCGCCCCTATCTGGATGCCAGTCCGTATTGCTACGGCGAATTTCTGCAATCCCTGGCGGAGATGATCGTGCAGGTCAACCATCCCCGGGTGGGGATCACCCTGGACCTGGGACACGCCTTTCTGGCCTCCCGCCATCATGGCTACAATCTATTGGAGGGGGTGGATGCGGTGCGGCCATATATCAGGCACATCCACCTGCACGACAACTATGGGCGTTGCTGCGCCTCCTATGAGAAGAAGCAGGGCGAACTGCTGGCCACCGGCCGGGGTGACTTACACCTGCCGATCGGCTGGGGAGAGGTGCCGGCCCGGGAAGTGTTTGCCCGCCTCCAGGACTACCGGGGCGTGGTTACCCTGGAAATCAGGCCACGCTACCGGGCCTTCTATGAGGAGGCTCTGACAAATGCCCGGGTTTTGTTTGCGGCGAAAGGCCTGGCAGAAGATCCCGGCGCGGCTAAGCAAAAAAAAGTTTGACTCAGTGCAGCGCAACGTCTTACAATAAAGGTAAGACGGGGAGGCGATAAACCTGGACACTGTGACTCTTTCATCAAAAGGCCAAATTGTGATTCCGAAAGTCTTACGCAGCCTGCTCAAACTGTCAGAAGGGGATAGACTCACAATAACGCTTCACCAGAACAGGTTGTTGTTAGAGCCTGTGGATGAGAAGAGACTTGCAAACTGGCGCTCGTGGGAGGGAGTGTTGAAAAATACTCACGCTCTTCAGGATCATGTTGCCGAGCATGCCGAAGAGGTTGACAAATGAAGCAAGCAGTTCTCGACGCCTACGCTATTCTGGCATGGATGCAACAGGAGCCTTGTGCCCCGGTTGTGAGCAACTTGTTTGCCCAGGCGGAACAGGAAGAAAATATTGAGCTTTTTCTTTCCTGTATCAATGCCGGCGAGGTCTACTACAGGCTTTATAAAACGGCTGGTTCAAGGGCAGCCAATGATTTCAAGGAAGCTCTCCTACAACACAAATTTCCACTAATACTCGTTACTGCCAGTAATACTCGGGTATGGCGCGCGTCTGGTCTAAAAGGGCAGTACCGGATCTCCTATGCAGATGCATTTGCAATAGAACTGGCGATTGATAAGGGAGGACAGCTGGTTACAGGTGACCCGGAAATTTTGGCTCTAGCAGCACAGGGCGTGGTTGATACCTGCGACCTGACGAGTACTGGAGATCAGGCAACAGAATGACCGGAACGGCTGCTGCATGATGCAATACATACATTCGAAGCGAGAGAGGAGCAATGATATGTCCAGGAAGAAGATCTCGTCCAGCGCCCGAATTACGGGACCGTCTCCCGAGCAGATCAGGAAAAGGAATCTGATCATCGGCATCCTGATCGTTGTCGCGGTGGCTCTGGTTGCCACGATCACCGTGAGCATAAACAGAGAGGAAAATCCGGCAGCCAACAACAGCCCGAAATCAACCTCGACGAAGACCGCCGGCGGCACAACCGGACAGACGGCGGCTGCGTCCAAGACTGCAGGTGCCCAGAGTACGGCTGCGGGTCAGCAGCCGGCAGCCCCGGCCAACGCCAAAAATGCCCAGAATGCGGCCTTGCGTAATATACAAGGCATGACTGTTCAGGATATTAAAGAAGGCACTGGAAAAACAGCAGAAAATGGAGATCAAGTTACCGTAAATTATGTGGGGACACTCACGAATGGAACAGTCTTTGACTCGAGTATTGCAAGAAATCAGCCATTTACATTTACTATCGGCGCCGGTCAAGTAATCAAAGGATGGGATTTGGGAGTAGCGGGAATGAAAGTTGGAGGAGAAAGAAAACTTGTTATTCCTCCGTCTCTGGGATATGGATCTTCAGGTGCTTCAGGAGGCTCCATACCACCAAATGCAACCCTAGATTTTACAGTTGATCTTCTTAAAATTAGTTAAAGAATAACGGCACGGCTGTGCTTAGAGGAGAGAACCAATTGTCCGAAGATCAGAACCCGAACCAAGAAAGGCCGGCGCAGTCGGAACCGGCTGCTCAGAAAATCGTCATCGACACCGCCAGGGGGCAGATCATGCTCGAGGTCTACCCAGACCTGATGCCGGTCACCGTGGCCAACTTCGACAAGCTGGTAAAGGCCGGCTTCTACAACGGGCTCACGTTCCACCGGGTCGAGGACTGGGTGATCCAGGGGGGTGATCCGAAAGGAAACGGCACCGGCGGCCCTGGCTGGCAGATCAAGCTGGAGACCAGCCCCCGGCTCAAGAACATGCGGGGGGCGGTGGCTATGGCCCGGTCCATGGACACCGACTCTGCCGGCTCGCAGTTCTATATCCTCAAGAAGGATGCCTCCTGGCTGGACGGTCAGTATGCCGTGTTCGGCATGGTGGTCCAGGGGATGGACGTGGTCGACCGGATCCAGATCGACGACAAGATGCTGACAGTTAAGGAATGATAGCGTGCCTGTGGTGAAAGAGCCGGAAAAGTTCCCCGCTTGTCCGGACGATGGTGATATAATAGAACCCGGTTCAAAAAGCGGCTAAAGCGGGGTTGATTGGCCCGGGGAGAGGGAACTGTTGTTAGGAACCATCGTCAATACAGCAGCCATCATTCTTGGAGCAATCCTGGGGAATTTTCTGAAGAACGGTTTTCCGGAGCGGTTCAAGGCCACGCTGATGCAGGCGATCAGCCTGGCGGTGATCCTGATCGGGCTGTCCATGGCATTGAAGACCCAGAACGTGATGGTGGTCACCCTGAGCATCGTCATCGGGGGCGTCATCGGAGAGTTGCTGCGGATCGAGGACTGGCTGAACAGCCTTGGACTAAAGCTGGAACAGCGTTTCGGCGGCGATAACGGCAACTTTGCCAAGGCCTTCGTGTCCGCCAGCTTGGTCTATTGCGTGGGCGCCATGGCGATCATGGGGTCACTGGAGAGTGGTCTGACCGGTCATTACAATACCCTGTTCGTCAAGTCCATCCTGGACGGGGTTTCTTCCATCGTCTTTGCCTCCAGCATGGGGATCGGAGTGGCCTTCTCGGCCCTGCCGGTCTTCCTCTACCAGGGCGGCATCACCCTGGCAGCCGCTCACATCAAGCCCCTCCTCACTGATGCCATCATCCGGGAGATGACCGCCACCGGCGGCCTGCTGATCTTCGGCATCGGCGTCAACCTGCTGACGGGAGGCAAGATGCAGATCAAGGTCGGCAGCCTGCTCCCGGCCATCTTCGTGGCCATCCTGGTCGTCGTCCTCTTTACCCACTTCCACATCATGTAGAAAAAACGCAACTGCTCAGCCTATGCCGCAAGCCATGCGACCCCCGACGTCTGTTTACGCGCGGCTTGTGTTATCACGTGTCCGGCGGCCGAGCAGCAACAGGTAAAAGACGGCCATGGCGAACAGGATGGTGGCGGAGACCCCGAAGGTAAAGCGAAAGCCGTAGGTATCTCCCAACTTTCCGCCGATCACGGGACCCAGGGCCATTCCCAGGCCGTCGATGCTCATGAAGATGGAGTAGAGGCTGCCTCGCACCGAGCTGGGCATCATGTGCGCCAGCAGCCCGTTCCACGATGGCAGGATTAAAGCATAGGAAATGCCGAACAGGATAGCGTAGGGGTAGAGCAGCAATGGTTTGGGGTAACCGGAGATAGCCAGCATCAACACCCCGGCCAGGAAGCACCCCGTCACCAGGAACAGGCGGTACCCCAGACGGTCCACCATCTTCCCGACCGGTACCATGATGGCGATCGTGATGGCGCCGACAACAAGGATAAGCAAGCCATAAGCGGTCTGATCCAGGCCGTAGACCACCCCGAAGAAGGGGATCAGCAGCGGTATCAGCATGCTCGTGGCCAGGGTCTGGGCGAAGGAGCCTGTCATCAGCATCCGGAGGTTCCAGACCTCCCGGATCATCTGGATCAGGTGACGCCTGGGGCCGGAAACCGTGTTGGCGTGTTTCCGGGAGAGCCACTTGCGGGTGTTGAAGGCCAGCAGGAGTGGGAGGCAGAAGATGCCCAGCAGGACCGTGATCAGGAGCTTCGGTCCCAGGTGGAAGAGCAGGTTGATCAGAACATACCCCGATCCCATTCCCAGCATCCAGGCTACGAAGACGGAGCTGAGGGTTCCGGCCTGTTCATCGCTCGGGGAGTGCTCCACCAGGGTGCTTACCACCGCGGGCCAGACCGGGGAACATCCCAACCCGAAAAGGATCGCCCCCAGCAGCAGGACCGGTCCGGACCTGCTCCACAGAAAGGTGCTGAGCCCCAGCAGCGCCAAGGGCAGACTGAACAGCAGGGTCCTCCGGGGGCCGAAATAATCCACCAGCCAGCCGGAGGATGGCTTGGCAATGGTATCGGCGCCATACATGGCGGAGATGATGGCGCCGCTCAGGAAGACGGTGATTCGGAAGTGGTGGTGGATGTAGACGGGATCTGCCAGGTGAGGGACGAAGATGGGGACAAGGGCAAGAAACATCGCGCCCCGCACGAATTCCACCGAACCGATAAGGCTGAGGAGGATCCAGGAAAAACGCCGGAAGTAGGCCTCTTTAAGGCTATCGCCCATCCGCTGATAATCTCCTAATAATCGGCTGTTAGCCCGGCACTGACCTGATTTAGCAGCTTGGCCGAGTTTACCGTAATTTGCTACCAGCAGCATATGCTGGTCGTTGGTATGTGTTCGTTAAACGGTGCTGGCGGTCATTGCCGGTGCGCTGCCGGGATATTCTCCCGCCAGCAGCGACAGCAGGATCCTGGCAGCCACATTGGCGGCTTCCGGGCGTCCCGCAGCCTGTGCCCGGGAACGCAGTGCTTCATAGAAATGCTTTTGGGTCAGAACGAGGTGCAGTTTCACCTTCAGCTCTTTCAGGTCGTAAACCGGCAGCGCTGCTCCCGCATCAAGCAAATAGCGGGTGTTTTCCGCTTCCTGGCCTGGGATCGGACGGTAGATCAGCATCGGCAGCCCCACGGCCAGGGCCTCGGAGATAGTTAGGCCTCCGGCCTTGGTGATGAGTAGATTGGACACCGCCATGAACTCCTCCACGTTGTCGATAAACTGGTAGATCTTGAACAGCTTGTTGAATCTGCCTCTCTGCTCTATCAAGTGCTGATAGAGACCCTTGTCCTTGCCGGTGATCACCATTACCTGCAGGGGCAGGGGGAACTCGTCCAGCACCTGGCAGAGGGCCGGAATTCCCCGCAGCATTCCTACCGCGCCGGTCATGACCAGAATCACCGGGATCTCGGGCCTGAGCCCGAACTTGGCATACAGGGTTTCCCGGGGAGGTGTCCGGGAGAATTTAAGATCGATGGGAATGCCGGTAACGAGAATTTTGGGATCGGGCACGCCTTGATAGATCAGTCCCTGGCGGACCTGCTCGGAGCCCACCAGGTAGAGGTCCGTTTCCGGATGCACCCACTGGCTGTGAGCGGTGTTGTCGGTGATCACGGTGACCAGCGGGGTCTCGAGCAGGCCTTTCCGCTTGATATAGGAGATGACGCCGGCCGCCATGGGATAGGTGGCGACCACCAGCCTGGGCGAGCGCTCGGCAAGAAATTCGAGGATCTTCTCAAGACCCATGTTGGTGAGGTGCTTTTCCATCAGGGTGTCCAGTTTCAGGGTGTCCGTTACCCGGTAGAAGTATCCATAAAGAGTGGGCGTGTTGCGGACCGACTTGGTATACGTGAACCTGGTGAACCTGTTGATGGCAGGACTGATCAACTCCATGAAGTCGACGATCTCGGTATTCAGCTTGTCCTGGCAGAGATCCAGAGCCTTGGTCAGCGCCAGCGATGCTTGGCTGTGCCCGCCACCGTAGCTGGCAGAAAGAAATATTACATCGAGCATTGGACTAACCCCCATTTTGGGAACGACGGGTTTTCAGGGGACACATTCTATCGGTGACAATCCCGAAAGAATGCGTCCCCTTCCTCGAAAAGGTTGTGTCCCCCATTCCTTATGTATATCATATACGTTCAGTATATAATGCATATCAACCTATTGTAAACTGTTATCATTTCCAGCGCCTGGCAAACGCGGCCAGAACCCGCCCGGCAGGACAATTTTATTAAGGGCGGAAGACCCGGGATACGTGTTCACAGGGTTCAACTGGGTCTTGGCTTCAGTGGGGGAAGATTGTGTAAGACCCCGGTATCCGGGGCAGCGGTCGAGGAAGCAGGAAGCCAACGCAATGATGCTTTCCTCAGAAGCCCCCGCTTCTGAGCGGAGCGGAAGCGGGGGTAGTTCACCACTTCTTATTTATACTTAAACTACTAAAAGTGTCAAGAAGGTCTAACGCTCCAGCGGTGGGCGGTCCCGGCCTGCCGGCCAGCCGCCCAGGCGGTTCGGCAGTTCCTTGAAGGATGACGGCGAGCCGTACACCAGGATGTCCCCACCCTCCCGCACGGTGATCTCCGCCCCTGTCAGGATAGTTATTCCCTCCCACTGCCAGGCGCTCTCCTCCAGGAAGGAAAACAGTTTCCAGTAGCTCTTGATATTGGCGTGCTCGGTGAAGGCCAGGAGACTCACCCCCAGCAACTGCGCCCGGCCGAGACATGTGGTAGCGCCCCGGTTCTCGCCGGGATAGCAGATCGAGCCAGGTGGACGTTTTTACATCCGGAGGATGATGCCGGACAACCTTGATAGTACCTTAACACATCCTTAACACTTCCTTAATACTTCTCCTGTAATATTACTTTTTAGGTATTTTAATTTATTTTGGAGGTGGATTGTCGTTGTTTAGCAGTAAGAGAGGTTTGGGATTAGCCTTATCTGTTGTTTTGGCGGGCAGTATCCTGTTGTCCGGGTGTGCTTCCAATAGCCGGACAAGTCCTGCACCGAGCACTAGCGGTGTCAGCACTAGCGGTGTCGATTTTACGGTGTCCGGTAACATTACCGCAGCCGGTTCCACGGCATTGCAGCCGTTGGTGGAACAGGCTGCGACCCAGTTCATGCAAAGTGATCCTAACGCCAAGATCAGCGTGCAGGGAGGCGGCAGCGGGACAGGGCTGGCTCAGATAGCACAAGGCAGCGTCGATATCGGAGATTCGGATCTTTTTGCAGCCGCGAAACTGACTGCCGCCCAGGCAACAGGTTTAGTCGATCATCAAGTGTGTGTGGTAGGTTTTACCACTGTGGTCAACCCCAATGTCACTGTCGATAATCTTACCACGCAGCAGTTGCAGCAGATCTTCACCGGGAAGATCACCAACTGGAGTGCTGTCGGTGGAAGCAATCTGCCAATCACCATTATCAACAGGCCGACCACTTCCGGTACCAGGGCAACCTTCAAGGAGTACGCTCTTGGCGGTCTGGAAGAGGCCCAGGGCATTGCGCTGACCGAGGACAGTTCAGGCGCCGTCGCCAAGGCTGTGTCCGGCACGCCGGGCTCTATCAGCTATCTGGCGTTGTCCTTTGCGAGCAGCAACAATACGGTAAAAATGGTGAGTTTGAACGGCGTCGCTCCTACCAACGCCAACATTATCAGCGGCCAATACCCCATCTGGTCATATGAGCATATGTATACCAAGGGAGACCCCCAGGGCCTGACCAAAGCCTTTATCGACTACATGATGAGCCCTGCGGTAGCACCGCTGATCCAGCAATTGGGCTACATAGTCGGCTCGAGCATGACAGTATCTCGGACTAGTTAACCTTTGAATGGGGTGGCCAGATAACCATGATTGGGGTGGCCAGATAACCATGATTAATGTGGAACTGTCAAATAAAATTGGAAAATATACTACTTTCTTCTGCGCCATCCTGATCATCACAATTACCATGGCGATCATTCTTGTCATAGCCTACAAGGGTCTGGCCATCTTTACCAGAGACGGGGTTTCCCTGAGAAACTTTTTCCTCACCACCAAATTCAATCCGGACGCAACACCGCCTGAGATGGGGGCGGCGACTTTTATCGCCGGTTCTGTGGCAGTGTCCCTGCTTGCCTTGCTGTTCAGCGCCCCGTTCGGGATCGGGCTTGCCATCTTCATGGCCGAGATTTCTAGGGGATGGGAACGCAAGATCATGCAGCCGGTGATCGAATTGTTTGTGGGTATTCCCTCGGTGGTCTACGGCTGGATCGGGATCAGCGTGCTGGTGCCATTTATCAGGAACAATATCGGAGGCATGGGATTCAGCCTCCTGGCAGGGGGTATTGTCCTGGCCATCATGATCCTTCCCACCATCGCCAGTGTCTCCACGGATAGCCTGAGAGCCAACCCGGCCGATATCCGGGAAGGGTCCCTGGCGCTGGGGGTGACGCGTTGGCAGACGATTTTGATGGTCATGGTTCCTGCAGCCATGCCGGGAATTTTAACCTCAATAGTCCTGGCGCTGGCCAGGGCCTTCGGAGAAGCTCTGGCTGTCCAGATGGTCATCGGCAACGCCATCAGGATGCCGACCTCCCTGCTCGCCCCCATGAATACCATGACCAGCATCATTACCATGGATATGAGCGGTACGGTCATGGGCGCGGTCGACAACGACGTCCTCTGGACGCTCGCTTTCATACTCCTGTTAATCTCAGTTGTATTTATCCTGATCATCAGGACTATTAACCGGGGGAGGACGGCAATGGGATGATCGGCTCCCGTAACTCCGAAAGAATAGCTACAGCGATCTTCTATCTGATCGCCCTTCTGGTCTCGGTGTTGCTGGCGGCACTGATAGGTTACATATTATATCAAGGTCTGCCAGTAATTAACTGGCACTTCCTGACCGCCGCCCCCTTGCCTTATCAGGCAGGCGGCGGGATCGGCCCCGAGATCTTCAACTCACTGATGCTGCTGGTCTTGACGATGGCGTTGACAGTCCCCCTTGGTCTGGGTGTGGGCATCTACCTGTCTGAATATGCCAGAGAGGGCAGAATTACCAGGGCGATCCGGATCTGTATCGAATCACTGGCTTCCATGCCTTCGATCGTGATCGGGATTTTCGGATTGATGCTCTTTGTGGTCATTTTCAAATGGGGTTTTTCCGTTATCAGCGGGGTTATGGCTCTGACGGCGCTCAATCTCCCGGTAATGACCAGGCTAGCTGAAGATGCGATCAAAAATGTGAGTCCAGATTTGAGAGAGGCCAGCCTGGCTCTAGGCGCCACCCAGTGGCAGACCATCACCGACGTGGTGCTGGTGGCGGCCATCCCCGGCCTGGTGACGGGCATCATCCTGTCTGCGGGACGGGTTTTCGGAGAAGCGGCAGCCCTGCTCTATACGGCCGGAACCACCACGTCGGCGCTGAATTTTACCGATCTCAACCCCCTCAGCAACAACTCTCCTTTCTACCTGTTAAGGCCGGCTGAAACACTGGCCGTCCACATCTGGCAGGTCAACAGCGAGGGCCTGAATCCAGACGCCACCCAGATAGCTAATGGGGCGTCTGCCGTATTGGTAATCATGGTGCTCATATTTAATCTGGTGTCCCGATGGGCGGGCAACTGGCTTTTCAGCAAGAAGACGGGACAGTAGTACCGGATAGTCCAACTTTGATCGTGTTTTCAGGTTGGACGTTTTTCGATCTTCGCACCTTCCGCCCTGATCGATAAATTTCAGGTCGACCAAAATTCACCGGCTGTTTTTGTTATAATATAGAAAACTTGGCTTGGGGGGCACCACCGCCGGGTGCCCTCTGGGCGCGATCGTGGTCCACTGTAAGCGAGGGTAGAAGCATAGGCCGTGCCTATGCTTGTTTCGATTAAATATTCTTCCAAATAAAGCGAATCATGAATCACGGGACGAAAGGGGAGCTTCAATTGGTACCGGAGCTTTTTCCTGCGAGCAATCTGTTTGACTTTGCCGGTCGGGTGTTGCAGGCGGCAGGGGTGGACGAACAGGAGAGCCGGGTAGTGGCCGACAATCTGGTCACTGCAAACCTGAGAGGGATCGACTCTCATGGTATCACCCGCCTGCCCATATATGTGGAGCGTCTGGAGGCTGGCCTGATCGCTCCCCGCACCGAAGTGGAGAGAGTCCGCCAGGCACCAGGCACCTGCGTGCTGGATGCCCATAACGGATGGGGCGCCGTGGCCGGGCTGGCCGGGATGCGGGAAGCGATCGCCAGGGCGCGCCAGGTGGGGACAGGGGTGACGGTGGTCCGGCACTCCAACCACTTCGGGATCGCCGCCTACTACGCCCAGGAGGCGTTGGCGGCGGGTATGATCGGGGTGGCCATGACCAACGCTTCGGCCAACATGTCCCCCTGGGGCGGGCGGCAGCCCTACTTCGGCACCAACCCGATCTGCGTGGCGGTGCCTGCGGGCAAGGAGCGTCCGGTGATCTACGACGGGGCGACCAGCGTGGTGGCCATCGGCAAGCTGGTACTGGCCGCCAAGAAGGGCGAGCAGATACCGCCCACCTGGGCGGCGGATCAGTCAGGCCAACCGACGACCGACCCTCTGGTAGCCGTGGCCGCTGGGAACCTGCTGCCCATGGGGGGTTACAAGGGCTATGGTTTTGCCTTGATAGTGGATGTGCTGTCGGGAATCCTGGCAGGCGCCGCCTTCGGTCCCCACGTCAGTAATCTGCGGCGCCTGGACGCTCCCCAGAATGTCGGCCACTTCTTCGCTGCCCTGGACATCGCTGCCTTTACCGACCCGGCGGAGTTCCGGGGAGAGATGGAGCGACTGGTGCGGGAGATCAAGGATTCACGCCGGGCGCTGGGCTCAGAGCAGATCTACCTGCCCGGCGAGATCGAGTGGGAGTTCGAGGAGCGGCGCCGGCGGGAGGGTGTCCCAGTGTCCCCGGAGGTGTTGGCGGAACTGCGGCAGGTGGGGGAACACTATAAGGTGGCGCTCGAATAACAGAGGCCGGAGGCCAGAGGCAGGAAAAAGATTGGAACAGAAACAGGAAAAAAGTTGGAGGAAATACCGGAAAATATTTAGGCATCAGGCATCTGATTAAGGTGGACGTGCTACCCTTTTGTGGACATGCATAAAGATTAGGGATGCCCTCTTTTATAAGGAGGAGTGTTTCCTTTGGATAGGCCGATCGAGGCGATCCAGACCCTGATCTTTATGTCGGTGGTGGTGGAGTTGCTGCTCGCCATCTTTCAGAAGTTTGTCAGCAAGGAGGCGGGCAACCTGGTGGTCGTCGTGTTCGGGGTTGCCCTCTGCTTCGCTTATCAGGTTGGCATCTTCACCAGTCTTGGCCTCGTGACCCAGTACCCCTTTGTGGATTACCTGATCTCCGGGATCATCATCTCTCAGGGCTCCAATGCCCTCGCCCAGTTGTTCAATCTGCGGCACAAGTGACGTCTCCCAACCCCTGTTCCCACGCGAAGGTTATAAGATGGCACTTGAGTTGGGGCAATGAGCAACAATTCATTGTGCTTCTTGGTCTCGATCTCGCCCCGTACCAGGCTTTCGTTGACACTCTCCCAGAAATCGGGTAAGCTAAAATCGCGCTTAAAAAAGTAAGTTTTGGATCTGACAAGACAGGAGCAGCCAGTTGTGATGTATAGAGCGTCAGGCACCGCGTCGCACCCCGCTGGGGTGGACAGCGTGGATGTCTGGTGGACAAGGGAAGCGCTTTGGACATTGTAACTATGGGCAGGGAGTGGCGAGAGACGACCTTGAATTGGATCGATGTGATCATTCTGCTGATTCTTTTGGGAGGAGTCTGGCAGGGCTTCCGCCGCGGCCTGATCCTCACCTTAGGCGGATTACTCGGGTTTCTCGGGGGCATCTGGCTGGCCGGGCGCTACTACATCACTGCGGCCCGGTTCCTCGGAGTGCAACTGGGTCTGGACAAGCTGTTCGCCGGGATCCTGGCACCCTTTACCGCTAACATTCCGGCTGCCATACCAACTATCAGGCTCTTCGGTTCGGGATCGTCCAGCGGCTTTCCCCCTTCCCTATGGGTGCCGGTGAGCAACGCCCAGGCGGGTATCTACGGTTCCGGAATGGCCCAGTCACTGGCTCTCGCCATCGTCAAGGTGATCGCCTTTTTGCTGATCATGATCCTGGTGAGCTACCTGGTCATGGTCGTGGCCTCCTTTTTGTCCAGAGCTGTCCATCGCCTGATGCTGGGCGGTCTCGACCGCCTTGGCGGGATGGGCATCGGCCTTGTTACCAGGGTGTTGGAGTTGGTGGTGGTCATCGGACTGCTGACTCCGGTGGTGCTGGGCTTGTCCATGGGAATTCCGGGACAGGGAGGCCTGTTGCAGTCCTTTTCCCAGGCCTGGCACAAGTCGGTGCTGATCCCATTCTTCAACGGTACCTGGAATACGATGGTGGCGCCAGCCCTGAAGAGCCTCGTCCAGATGATCTGAGCGGCAGCAATCGTGAGCAGCAATCATCTGTGTCTTATTGAGAAGTGAAGTGGGATGCAGGGAGGTGATAAGGGATGCGGGAATATAAGCGGACATCGCCCTCGG
>Ga0224534_1000262_pt1 | contig 35098 bp, 32 predicted proteins | sample 714E12024metaG_FD_172012 | JGI IMG/M metagenome (GOLD analysis project Ga0224534, IMG submission 172012) | Peat soil microbial communities from Stordalen Mire, Sweden - 717 E1 20-24 | ecosystem: Environmental > Terrestrial > Soil > Wetlands > Peat | place: Sweden: Norrbotten County, Stordalen... | reverse complement strand
TTCTCGCGGCTAACTCGGCTATCCGTTGACGTTGTTCTTCCGAAAGCTCAGTGTATGGCTCACGCGAAGGCGTTCCTGATGTGGCGAGCGGGGCTGCTTGCACATCCAAATGCGGGAGCTTCTGAGCCAGATGCGCGAACAATGCGTCCAACCAGTCTTTGTTAGCGAACATCGCGTAGCGCTCGGGCGCGCCCAACACGTCGACTTGGTCTTTGAGAAGCGGCAGTGAGAGTTCATCGAGCAGCTCGTCACAGTTTCTGTCGTTTCCGTTTCGCGCGAGGCGGTCAAACACATACGCAAACACTCCGAGTCGAAAGCCAACGGGCACGCCTTCGCGCAGCAATGCGTAGCTCAGATAAACGACACGGTCGTCTGCGCTCGCTAACGCCGTGCCTTTCGCATCAACGTTGAGCGAGCGCGAACTGGCCGAAATGACTACCCGCGCTGGGAGCGTTCGTGCTGGCTGCTTGTGACTCAAGGAAACCCACGTCGCAAAATCACGTTCAAACTGACCGAGCATCTGCGTCACTCGTGCCTGAATAGCTGGTGGCAAGTTAGCAATCCGGTTCTGATCGAAGACGAAGCGCACGTGCGAATCAGCGATGCGTAGCGAGACAGTTAGCTCTGGAAGGCTTTTCTCTTCCTCTGTCGGCCTAGAAAACGCCGGATAATGAGCCAGGGACACGTCGGTGGTTCTCCTAGTGACGTTCTCTAATCAGAAAAACGTGCCGGTCGAGGGGGACCAATCTCTCTGTGCAACACTTATTCAACGTCACCGTTCTTCGCATATGTATTTGCGAGAGAGAATATAATGGTGATGGCGTCGTAATGCTAATTAAACGCGCGGATTCCGTTGGCCTTGGACAGCCGCGCCAGACTACAGAATGGTTCTACGAAGAGAGGCCCAAGTGTGCGCGAACTACTATGTCAACTCATCCAATAGTAAAAAACAACTGTGCGCAGGCCGAGCTATCTAAAATGAGACTGCTTCACGATCGTAGCAATCTGCTACCGCGCCGTGCACTTGAGTGCTTAGGGGAGTCTGTGCGAGTTCTAAATCCGCTCACCCGTGATGTCCACTTTGACGCCTGTAACCTTTTCGACAGGCTCTTTTCGGGGCATCGTGACCTCTAAGACCCCGTTGTTGAATCGCGCTTTAGCTTTGTCTGGAATTACTGGAGCTGGCAAACGCATTGTTCGCTTGTACGCCATGTAGCCCCTCTCTCGACGAGCGTAAGGTTGCTGTTCACGTGCTATTTCAGCTTTTGATTCGGCACTGATCTCTATAGTGTCTGGCGTGAGGTTGAGGTCTATGTCCTCTTTCTTAACCCCTGGCAGATCAGCGACCAAGTGAATTTCTGTTCCGACGTCGATAATATCTACGTCAGGGGCCCTAACCGGCCCTCGAGGCCTTGGTATGATTTCAGGGACGTACGCTTTGTACAAGTGCTCAGCACGCGAGCGCTGCGGCTCCGGAACAAGCATCTTGTAGAGGTCTTCGGCACTCGCAAACATAGCGTCGAATGCGCGTCTCACATCAGCAAGGGTACCCAAGATCCAATCTTCTCTCGTCGTCATTTTTCTGCCTTTCATTCGTTTCTCGACCATATGATCACCTGTTAGTCGTTCGGCTGAAAATAATCACTCTCCATAGAATTCTGCTTTGTTCCTATTTATATCCTCACCTCTGCGTTGAAACGGTGCGCGAGCGCTCTTAGCAGCTTCACTGCACCCAGACAGCTTGGGCTGGATCGCTTAGGTGGCGTCCGCAGGACTGCAGGAACGTCATACGGCACCGACTATGTGCACCGCACTCGCTGCCGGGCATATCACAGCCTGCCAGAAAACTCAATCTTAAACTCTTTTATTGATTGCGGAGTGACAAAGAGCTAAGTAATTGCGTGACCAAAAAGATAGCTAGTGCTGTTGAAATAGCAGGGAAAAACTAGGTCGGGCGCCTAGATAGCTAGCTATTTGAGTTTTCGCCGAACAGCTCTGAGCTAGCGTGGTAGGATCAACATGGGAATCGAAGTTGCACTTATTCATCCGCCGTTTGGCAAGGGAGACGTCAGAAAGCTGAATATCTGCTCGCCGCCATTGGGGCTTGCTTATTTAGGCGCTTTTCTCAGAGAGCACGGTCATCACGTCGCTATCATAGATGCCGAAGTTGAGCGGCTGAGCAATACGCAGATTATGGAGCGCGTGCAGACGGCCGATCTCGTTGGCATCACGACCACAGCACCAACTTACAGCTCAGCCCTTGCGCTTGCAAACCTCATTAAGCAATCGAACAACAGCAAGAAGGTAGTTCTCGGTGGCCCACAAGCAACTTTTTTGGACCGCGAGTGTCTCGAGAAATCAGCGGCTGACGCCGTCGTTAGGGGGGAGGGAGAAGCCACCATGCTCGAAGTCGCGGATTCCACCGAGTCGGGCAGCTTGCACCACGTTGAGGGCATCACCTTGCGAGACGGGGACGCGATAGTTCGAAACCCCGATCGGAAGTTGATCGCCGATTTAGACGAGATTCCATTTCCCGCGAGGGACTTGCTACCAATGGCAAAGTACTTGCCACCCAAGAGCACCGGCGTCATATCGAGTAGGGGGTGCCCATTCAAGTGTATTTTCTGCTCCTCCTCAAACGTGTACCACAAGACGTTTCGGTCGCGGAGCGCGGACAACGTCTTTGACGAGGTAGCTCAGCTCGTTGCTCAAGGCTACGACAACGTCACCATGCTCGATGACAATTTCATTCTCAACAAAGAGCGCGCCTTCAAGTTTGCCGATCTGGTAGAGGAAAACAACCTAAAGTTTAGCTGGTCGTGCACGGGGCGCGTTGACTCCGTTGATGAGGACTTACTCGGCAGGCTGCGCGAAGTCGGCTGCAACGGGCTCTTTTTTGGCGTTGAGTCTGCCTCGGACGACACGCTGAAGCTCATCAAGAAAGGGTTCTCGACCGATCAGGTGATTAACGCCTTCGACGTGCTTAGAGACTACGATTATGCAACAACGGCGTCCTTTATGATCGGATTGCCCGGAGATGACGGGCAGAAGGTCGCCGACACGATCAACCTAGCAAAACAGGTCATGCCGGATTTCGCAATGTTTTCGGTCACCACGCCCTATCCGGGAACTGAGCTTTACGACAACATTGACAACTACGATCTTGAGATTACCTTGGATGACTGGAGTGAGTTCACCCTCACAAAGCCCGTGGTTCGTACACGTGCTCTTTCGACAGCAGACTTACACCGGTGGTTTTTGAAAGCATACTTTGGTTTTTACGTACGTGCGTCCTACTTACGACGGGCCATCGCAAAGAAGCAGCTCGGCTTCGTTCTAGGCCCCGTACAGCACGCCATTGTCGACAAATTCAGCGGCGCGTTCTCGCGTCACAGTTTGTGAGATAATGCTACTCGAGACGTGGCGACATAGATTTTGGCGGAAAGCCTTGGTTAAAAAGGATTAAGCGTAAATATCTTGCCTCACAGAGGTTAAAGCCTGATTGCAATCAGAAGGAGATGAGACGTATGGAAGCGAACAAAGTTTATGTCTTACCAGACCTGCCCTATGGCTATAACGACTTAGAACCCTATATCTCTGAGCAACAGCTCAGGATTCACCACGACAAACACCACCTCACGTACGTAAACGGCGCGAACGCGACTTTTGAGAAGCTCGATGCTGCACGAAAGAGCAACGCAGACGTAGACGTCAAGGCTACGCTGAAGGAGCTGTCGTTCAACATCGGTGGCCACGTGCTCCACAAGCTTTTTTGGCCGACGATGGCGCCTGCCGGCAAGGGCGGCGGCGGGGCCCCTAAAGGCAAGTTGGCCGCTGCCATAAACGAGGAGTTTGGCAGCTTTGATCGATTCAAGGCGGAGTTTAGCAAAGCTGCAGCAACCACCGAAGGGTCAGGATGGGCAGCGTTGGCGCTCGACAAGCTGACAGATAGGCCCATAATAATGCAAATAGAGAAGCACAATGTCAACGTCTATCCAAACTTCCGCATCGTCATGGTTCTTGACGTCTGGGAGCACGCCTACTATCTCGATTACAAGAACGAGCGGCCGAAATTCGTCGACGCGTTCTGGAACATAGTGAACTGGGAGATGGTGAACGAGCGGTTTGAAGACGTGCTTGAGTGTTCGTGCGCGATCACCTGAGCCTTCGCGTCGCCGCAAGCATACGAGAGTATTGGATGGGATTCCTGTCCAATGCTCTTTCCTGTCGCCACGAGTCAATAGCACTCGGACGGAACGCCCGCGGCCGATTGATTTGTGAAAGATTCATGATGCTTTTTTAGAGACAGCTGTGCCCATTGTGGGCCACGGCACATATGGTCTCGCTTCTGTTTCGCCCGAGCCTTTGAGGGCAAAAAGTGACTAGAGCTCAACTACGCTAGCGTGACTGCTGGGGTCTTTTCGTATTGTTATCTGCTGCTGCGTGTACGCGTGAAAGGTGTCATCGTGGCTTATCACAATAACCTGGTTCAATCCCTTGATTGCACCGATTTGCCGAGCGAGGCTGTCGCATCTCTCTTCGTCAAGATGGATAGTTGGTTCGTCCAAGATGAACAGGCCGAGGCCGCTCAAAGTCTCTTGCATCGCGAGACGTACAGCCAAACACGCTGAGACCTTCTCGCCGCCGCTCATTTCATACAATGAGATCACATTGCCGCCATCTGCTTTGAAAACGAGGTAGTCCTCTTGCCAGTGAAGTTGCGATTCATCATTGACCATTTGCCTCCAGTGACGGGCGGCGTGCTGGCTCACTTTCTTTGTATAAAGCGGCCTCATCGCACTCAAGTTTTTGAAACTATCTCTGATTTCATCAAAGAACTTACCGTCGGCAGCAATCTCGTTGAGCTCAACGTCGAGTGCCATCAGATCCTCTCTCTTAACCACGAGATCCGCTTCGTGGGGTTTCAGATCTTCAATCTGTTTGTTAAGTTGCGATGCAATCCCACGCATTTCATTAAGCCGTTGACTCGTTTCTAAGCTATCTTTTTCAATTCTGAGGTGCTCAGCGGCATCATAAAGCCTTGATTTGGCTTCTATGTCACCGGCAAGCTTCTGCCGCCGCTCATTGAGTGCCGCCAAGTCTCGGGCACAGTCGTCGTGTCGCGCTCTGGCCCCCTCAAGATTCGCCGCCAAACTGACGGACGCCCTGTAGCTATCGTAGTTTTCTTGAAGCTCCCGCAATTCGTGTTCAAGTCGCGCTACAAGCGCCTCATCCCCGCCTTGTTCGGTCAAGTGCGCGATAATGCTTTCAGCCTCCTCTATGTCGCTTTGCAATGCTTCGTCTCTTTGACTGAGCTCAGCGAGCCGACTTGCTAGTGCTCTCCGATCTGATTTCTTGAGAGCGTACGCGAGTGACTGATACTCCTCTGCGCTCGATTTCAATGCCTCGATGCGCTCTTCAAGAGACTTTATGCTGGCCAAGTTGTCACCAATCGCTTGGACAGAATCACGTTCGTCTGCCAGTTCTCGACGCAGTGTGTCTATCTGTTCCAGTTTAAGTTCCAGTTCACGACGCTTGCCGTCGAGCAATTGCAGTTGGCTTGCAGCACCGCGCGCCTCAGTAATGGCGGATGCCCCTATATCGCGTTCAGACTGCAGCAGCGCGAGTTCCACCCGAATAGCTTCGAGTTCATGCTCGTGCCGATGGCCGCGTTCTTCAATCGATTCACACCGATCGCTCGTGTACGGACAGACACCTTTAAGGAGGCTGTCGAGATCCTTTTCCATCTGCTTCTTGTGCCCGTCAAGCTCACCGACCTTTCGTGCTAACTGGTCGTATTCGCGCAGCAACGTTTCAAGCCTTTCAGCGCGCACTTGGAGTGCGCCGTGCTCTTTGAGTTCCGCTTCCAGCTCCTTTGCTGCCAGACGCTTTGTTTGTATCAGTTCTTCGGTTGCTTTAATGCGCTCGAGACCCGCCCGGTAGCGCTGCTGATCCAGTTTGAGCTGTGAGAGGGCTTCAATGAGCTGCGAGTGTTCGGCAGCCATTGGCGACAGTTGGGTCACTCGAGCTGACGCCTCATCCAATTGCTGAAGCTCTTTTGACGCATTTTCCTTAGCGCTTGTGATGCTTGCGCGAGTAACGCGGAGTTCGGACAGCCTCGTCGCTGCGCTTGCCACCTGCCGCACGAGCGCCCGTACCTCGTCAAGCTGTCCGACGATGTGTTGATATCGCAAGAACGAAGGCCGGTGTCGTTCGACCACGTTCTGCGCCCCGCGACAGTTTTGCACCTCGCGATTTGCGACCTCGACTGCCGCCGCCACGTCGCCTGCTTTGACATCTGCCGTGCTGAGTTCCCTATTGAGGTTTTCGAGTTCTGCGCGAACCGATTCGTACGTTTGCCTCTGATTTTCGACCGCAGACAATTTGGCTTCGACTGCACTGATCGACCGCCGAAGGTTTTTCAGCTCGCTTTCATATTCTCGCAATCGGTTAACGAGTCCGATTAGGTGCGTTATTTCAGCTTCAAGCACTCGCGCTTCAGACTCAGCACGCGCTATCTTGCTTTTGAAGTTGTTTTTTACATGGACTGAGTCGCTATAGGCCTGCCTATAGCTGTAAAGGCCGAGAACCTTGTCAAAATGGTCTTTTCGTTTTTGAGACGCGAACTCAAATTCATTGATGACCTGCCCCTGTAACACGCAGATAACATCGCTGAAGAGACTTTCCGCCGAGGAAGTATGAAGCTCCGCCATGCCGAGCTCGTCGCGAATGCGTTCGTGTATCTCTTGTTTTCCGTACAGATCGGTCTTCTCTCCGTCTATGTACAGCTCCCACGTCTGAGCCGTACGCGACAGGACGTGCCTCACGCGGTACACGTGTCCCTTGTGCGAGAACGTTGCGTCTATAGACCCTTCTGCCGCTCCTTTTCGCAAGAGGTACTCGGTAACTCCTTGCCTGTGCCGTTCTCCCGCGTAGTCTATCGTCGCCTGCTTGACCCCGTCGTCCCAGCCAAAGATCGTCCTGCCAATGCTTGTCACTATTGTGCTCTTGCCGGCGCCGTTTTCTCCGTATATTGAGATCGTACCGTCTTGAAATTGGATCTCGCCCGAGTCTTCGAACGCTCTAATATTCACGAGGCGGAGGCTTTCCAGTTTCACAAGTACTCTCTCCTAAAGCGTGAGACGTGCTGTACGACGGGCTCAGCTTCATCAGTGCTCGTAAGTTGGCTTTCGGTTATTTCGCGAAGAAGCATGCGAGCGAAACCCGCAACGTCTCGCGCTTGCTCGTTGTACCGCGCAAAGCTGCTTGCGAACATGTTCATTTCCAGGTCGTCAAGGGTTCCAGGAGTCTCGATGAGTCCACTGTCGGTGCTGACGGTGTTGTCGAGAACGGTGCTGTACAATGGCAGGTAACGCTCGTCGATGAACTGCTTTAGCTCGGAGAGGTTAGGAGGGTTCTCCACCTCCCCTTCTAGAATCACACGCAACAGCGCACCCGAAACCGGAGCTTCGAGCTCGGCTTCGTCGAGCCGCGCTTGCAACACTCTCAGCAGCGAATAGTCGTCACCCGGATGATCCGCGGAAATGCTCAGCATTCGACGAACGCCGGGCACGTCGATTTCACGAACCTTTAGGGTCCCGTTTTGCATAGTGACGTCGTAAAAGCAGCGCCCAATGCCATAGTCGGAGAATCGATAGTATTCTGGACTTCCCGGATTGAAGATCCAGTCATCGAGGCTAAACTTGTTGTGGTAGTGCCCGAGCGCGAGGTACGCGGTCTTAGGCCGTAATACTGCTAGCTCAGGTGGGGCGATCTCCGGGTGCCCTCCTTCCGCGTATTGAGTTATGCCGGCGTGGAGCAGCACGACGTTGGGCCCTTCGGGCATTTGTTGATAAAAATCGCGCAGCTTTGACCTGAGGTAGACACCTTGGTAGCCGAGCCCGACGATCGAATTACCGTTCACCTCACCTATCGCACCTTCGAGGGTTCTTCCTGCAGGCGCCAAGTAGTGGCACAGATCTAAGCGTTGCAACACATCGAGGGCGGTGTGCGTTTGAGAGCCTTTTCTTCTGTCATGATTGCCATCAATAACAAAGAAAGGGATGTCAGCGTCCTTCAGCGCTCTTAGCATCTCTATGGCGTGGATCAACGAAGTGTGATCAACTTTGTTTGAATTGAACAAATCGCCGCTGTGAACGACACAGTCTACCTGGTTTTGTATGGCGTAATTGATGCTCTTACGGGTGGCGCTGCTCCAATCATCAAGACGCTCGCTCAAACCGTATTGGCGATATCCCAGGTGAGTATCGCTTACGTGCACAAATCTCAAAGCAGGAGCTATGTACGATTCCCCAGTGATACTTAAGCGCTAGTCATTATTAAAAGCAAGCTCGTAGCATCTGAGCCACTGCGCGAGACAGATCTCTAAGATACAGCTCCGTAGGTAGAAATTACGAGTGCGGACTGTACCAATGGAACTTATATATAAATTCGCAATTAGTTCCACCTAGGTTTAGTCCGTGATGTCGCTCAAGGAACTCGGTTTTCGTTTGCTCAGTGCACCGTATGAGCTGATTTTTAAGGAGAAGATGGACGACGAAGCGCAGAAGTTCATCTTGGGTACCTCGTACGTCGGCATTGCCACGGCGTTCGGAGCGCTGTTCACGTTGGCCTTCAGCATCATTGCGGCACGGGCATTGGGGCCGAGCAATTTTGGTGTTCTTGGACTAATCACGACAATGGGCACCATTCTCGCCATCTCAATGATAGCGGTTTCCACGCCGATGATAAAATATGGTTCAGAGGTGTCGGATCATTTTGCGCAGGTCGGCATCATCTCCACTTCGTACATTCTAATAGCGTTGGTGACCGCAGCCTCGATAGTTATTTACGCATTCTTTTCTGCGCCGTTATCGTACTTGTTTGGGGTTTCGACAGAGCTTTTCTTTTTCGCTCTTTTTCTCGCCGTTACTTCTACGCTCTACCAGTTAACCACAAATTCTCTCAGAGTCTTCTTCAAAATGAGAGCGTATGCACTTCTGACTGCCGCTCAATCGGTCGTACTGCTTGCTGCGTTTTTCATATTCATCAGCCAGGACATGAAGTCGTGGGAAACGGCATCTTACTCGTATTTCCTATCCTACGCGGTAATCGGCTTCATTTTGGTCATCTATCTTAAAGACTATATAACGCTTCGATTTGAGCGGTCCTGGGCGAAAAAAATCGTGCATTATTCTCTTCTTGCCCTCCCGGGAGGTGTGGCAGCCACCTTCATGGGCGTCGACAGATTACTCATCAACAAGTTCATGACGACCGCGGCCGTGGGAATTTACGCCGCATATTTCATGCCATCAATAACTGTAGCCGTCATGCTTTGGATGATCATTAACGCCGCTTTTTTCCCCTATGCATCCAAGAGCAACGATAAGCTGGCCATTCTACGTCGCGTAAGCAAGGCAGCGCCGTACCTTGCTGCCTTGATCGTGCCATCAGTGCTTTTATTACAGTGGATAGTCTTCTTTTTTTATGGGCGCCAGTATCCCTTCAGCTGGGAAATTGCACTCTTTTTTGCTATTGCAGCAACAATGGCCTTTTTTTATCAAGCGCTTAGTTGGCTCATGGCTTCAGAAGGTACGCGCGGAGCCAAAGTGAATACACTCAGTAGCATTATCGCGCTTATCGTGCTCGTCGGTTTCGACGTGGTTCTGATTCCACTGATCGGCATTCTAGGCGCGGCAATCACGCTCATCTTCGCTTATCTGATCGCGGCCTTCTATCTCCTGTCAAAACGGCGCGTATTGAGTGCGAACTAAGCACGAACGTGCCGTCTTGTTATGTGCTCGGAAAGTGAACTAAAACGATTTTCGATATGGCCCTAGTGAAGAAGGTAACGAGAGGAAAGTAGTCGCGCGCGGGAGCGCGCGTGGCATTCCGTTGAGTTTACGCCCAAGTTTAGGGTTTGTATCGGAACGAATGACACGCACGTAATGCCGTATGATGATGGCGGCTTACATTGTCGCAAAGGGATAGCCATTCCTGAATCAAGTCGGAGCGACAAGATAGAAAAGACGTTCAAGCGCGTTTTTCGGACGGAGCGCGACACGCAAGAACGCATCTTATCCTAGCTCATGAAAAGTTGCCTGCTGCGGCAGCGGCGATTAAAATAGTTTTCATATGGTCGACTTCAAAAAAAACCGATGCGCTTTTTAAATGGCTTTGTGCGGCATCTGTGTGCGCCGATTCAGTGTAATTCCGAAGCCCGAAACTTATGGGCATGCGCTGCGATCCCACCACGCGCAGCTCTTACTCGAGGCCGGTTCACGTTATGGTGATCGAGTGTTTGCTATGGGAGGATTTACTGGCGATGTTCTTGAGCGCGTGTGCAGCGGCTTTTTGCACGCGCTGATTATCATCCTTGAGCGCCTCGTTAAGGGGGTTCAACGCCCGAGAGTCTCCGAGTTGACCGAGCGCCCAAGCCGCAACTTCGCGCACATCGCTGTATGGATCTTCCAGGGCCCTTATGAGAGGCCCTACGGCTTGTGTGTTGCCGAGTTGACCGAGCGCCCAAGCCGCAACTTCGCGCACGTTTTTATATCTATCAGACAGCACTTCGACGAGCGGCTCAACGGCGCGGGGGTTGCCGAGCTGGCCAAGGGCTTCGGCGGCGACCCGTCGCACGTCACTGTTTTCGGCGTATAGCGTGCGGACGAGCGGCTCAACGGCGCGGGGGTTGCCGAGCTGGCCAAGGGCTTCGGCGGCGACCCGTCGCACGTCCGTCGCTCCCTCGCTCAGCACTTCTATGAACGGCTCTAATGAGCGTGGATCGTTAAACTGCTTAAGCGCGCACGCGGCGGCGAAGCTGACGTGCCAGTCCTGATCCTTGAGGGCAGCTATGAGCGGCAAAACGGCGCGGGGGTTGCCGAGCTGGCCAAGGGCTTCGGCGGCGGCTCGACGTGCCTGGCTGTCGGTTACTTGGAGCTCATGGATCAGAGGGTCTACGGATGGTTCGTCGAGCTTTGCCAACGCCTCAACAGAGGCGGCCCGAACACGCCGGTCGTCATCTGCTAACGTCTCTGTGAGGGGTAGCACGGCGCGGGGGTTGCCGAGCTGACCAAGGGCTTCGACGGCGGCGCGGCGCACCCCGCTATCATTCACGTGCATCGCGTTGACCAGGGGGTCGAACGCTTCGTGCCTTTTAAGCGCGGCTACAGCGCTCAAGCGTACACGCTCATTTTCGTCTTGCAACGCCCCAATTAGAGGGTCAACCGCTCTTTGATCGGCTAGACTGCCAAGCGCGTCAACGGCTTCCTTGCGCGTATTCTCGTCGTGGTCGAAATCCGTGCCACCGATTTCTACCGTGCGCGCTAAGTTCTCAACGTCGCCGTTGGCGAGCATTTTTGCAATATCAGGTTTGCTGTCAAAGATTCTCACTGCTGCCTGCACCTTCAAACGTTCCGCTTTCTCGATAAAGCGATGCCCCGCCTATTAAAAGTAATTTTAGAAGATCGTATACCTTTTGAATTACGGACTTCGCTTAAACCAGCAGTCAAAAAAGAGCGAGTACTACCCTCCACGAGATGCCAAGAAAAAAAGTGGCTTAAGAAAAACCGGAAGCTAGGGGCTTGCCATGAAGACCTTAGACACATCTGGGCCATAGAGCTCAAACTAGGTAGAAGTCTCTTATCGACCGCGCTCGGCCTGCTTATTGGGAGCGTACCAGTAGCTAACCAGACACCTGAACGAAATAGTAGCAGACAACGTGCCAAGCTCTCCCAGCCCGGATCAACGTCGCGCGAGGTAAAGTCCCGCCGAGCGGCGGTTCTCAGCTTGCTTCCTTAGAAGAGCCAAGCATGCGCAGGCACAGATCCTTGCCTTCGCGAGCTTCTCGATTGTCTGGGTCGATCTCAAGCGCCTTGTTGAACGCCTCCAAAGCCGCGTCGCGCTCGCCAAGACGCCCCAAGGCGCAGCCTTTGTCACTCCAGGCCGCTGCGAGCGTCGGATCGGCTTCCGTCGCCTTCCCGAACTTACCCAAGGCGCCTTGGTAGTCACCTTGTTGGTATAGAGCAATGCCTTCGTTGACCTGCTCCTTTGCGGTCGATGCACTCTGATCGACGCCGGGCTCTTCGGCCAAAACAGCTCCGCATTCTCTGCAGAAACGCGCGGAGGAGCTTGGGGTCGTTCCACACGACTTACAGAACTTTGTATCAGTCATAAACTCGATCTAAAATATCGCAACAAAGCAATAAAGCTTGTGATTGGGTTTAACTCAAAAATCGAATCAGCATACTCCAACGTCAAATATGAAAAATGGAAATTGAGTTGCGATTTCCGCAGATGCTTCGATCCGTTAGTCGAAGAAACGCTGGCGACAGTCTAGAAATGCTAAATTGATGCTGCAGCGATTTTTCAGCGGCCGAGTGACTGGGCTGACAAGATCATTTTTTGCGGGAACTCCAAAGCGTTTACAATTTCAAGGTAAAATCCGATTATAATGGCGCGGACGCCGATCGCTTTAGTGATCGCACAAGGTCTTTTGGATCGGCCGGTCGCCTCTAGAAGTCCATTGCATTCAGTATCCGTTTGTTAAGCCGCGCGCATTGGGCTTTCAAGTAGTACTTGCTTTGTGCAATCTGCTGCCTGAGCAGCGCCTCCATCTCTTCAGCGGTCCTATAGGTAAACGGATCGAGTTCCTTTAAGCGCTCTTGTGGCAATCCCTCCACCCGCGTCGGGACAAGTACTTTGTCGCCCCACCGCGGATGTGGCTCGTAGTCAACTGCACCACGCGCCGCTTGGATCAAGAACACCTGCGTCTCTTCGATGGTAGGGCCGGTCCCCCCCACCGGCTTTTTTTTGCCGTCCATTTCTTCAAAAAGCGTCTTTGCGAGCCATATGGGTTCGTCGCCAAGGTGTGTATCGGCCCATACGTACCTTGCACCGACGCGTCCGGTCGTGTTGATGAGATACGATTCGATTGGATTTTCAGTTTTTGCCCTTTCCTTCATAAACTCGTAGAATCGGTGGGTGTGGGCGGCGTTCCCGACGCCCATTGTGAACGGCAAGCAATACCTCGATTCATACTTCTCGCCGCCGACGCCTTCTCGACCTTGCGCGGGGTGGCCGATCGTTCTGCCGTCTGCAAGCACCTTTGCGGCGAACGCAGAATCGTTCAGCTTCACCCAGGCATAGTCCGAGATATATCCGGGGCTGATGAACACGGCCATGTTGAGCGGTCCGGATGAGTCAACATTTCCGTCGAAGTAGCCGGTGTCCTCCAAGAAGATGATGCTCCGCGCGTTTTGATTCAGTTTTCCGTGATACTGAAGTATCTCGCCGCGAAAACTCACGTCGCCGTGCTCGTCCCATTCCGTGTTTTCGTGGAGCGCGTTCGGCGACATTCCGGCGTTGTAGATGGCGTGCTGCGTTACGTCGACGTCCTCTGTTTTGGTCCAGCAGCCGCGTTCGGGGCTGACAACGCGGTCCTCAAACACCGCGACTACGTCGTCATTTCGAATGAGTTGGTTAGAAATAAACTCGAGTGGATTGATTCCAAACTTGTCGATGTAGATCTGTGCGATCTTCTCGTCGTAGACGTAGTGCCCGTGAGTGGATTTTCCGCTGCCGGTCAGTCCCCAGACCGACATCACTATGTCCTTACTTGTGCCGTCAACGCGCCTAACGGTAAACTCCTTAAGCGAAGCGTGCTCGCCTGTTCCCCCCCTCTTGTAGATCTCATAAATCCAGTGCGAAAGGAATCCCTTCTTCGCTTCTCCCATGTACGAAGATGCGGCGACGATGCTGTAGTTGTGGAAGGGAAAGCGGATGACCTTCAGCATCTCGTTTTTCCCGGGCACGTTGGGATTCTCAAGATAGTGAGGGATCATAAAAAGCTGTGCATCAGGCTGTGCGTCCGGATCGCCTGGGAAATTGACCGCTTGCCAGCGGTACGCGACGTCAGGAAATTGCGCGTCGCAGTAGAGCCGACATTTCATCTCTCCTTTTGAACCCTTTTGCCCGAGCGTTGCGTCTGCCTGAATCATCGGCTGGTCAAGAATGTGCTCCAGCACGCGAAGCATCAACAGTCGGTGCTCCACGCGCAGGTCATCTTCACGCTCAACTACGACGCTGCCCGCCGCGCTTCTGTTCCAGATGTTTGATGCCCAGTTCCACGACCCGTTTCTAAACTGCGTTCCGTAGAGTTTTGCGCGCTCCAACAAATCCGGTGGATTGTTCTGGATAGGCTTCAAACCGACCTTTTGCTTGTCCGCTACTATCTGCTCGAACAGCTTGGGAAAACTCGTTATCGTTATGTCATCGGGGGAAATTGGCATAAAACCTCAGCGCCTCTGGTTCGGCGGCGATTACGCCTTACTATAGTACTAAAGAGTATATATCTTTCGTCAGCCCGCGCGAAACAGCTACTGCTTGCTTTTGAGCCTGTATCGACTGTTTCTTCGTCGTCACGCCGCGAGGCTCAAGATCAACGGCCTTAACCGCGACTTACGTCAAGTCCTGATGCGGGAGTGACTTTCATCCTTTCCTTCTGCATGGCAATTTCATAAAGAAGGATGTGTTTTTTCGCGACGATAGACCATCCTATCTTTTTCTGCACGTACTCAAGCGCTCGCTTAGAGAAAAGCTCTCTCAACTCGTTATTTCGGAGAAGTAAGAGTATAGCAGCCTTTAAATCTTCAAGCGATCCGAGCGGGACGGTTGCGCCCGCTTGACTTGCTTCGACTTCCGCCTTGAGGCCTTCGACCGCCGTTACCACCGCAGGCTTTCCCAGCGCAAACGCGTGTGCAAGATTCCCGCTCTGCGACGCTCGATCATACGGCAGTACGATGAAATCCGCCAAGTTGAGTAGTGAGTCGTATTCTCTCGGCGTGAAAGCCCCCGTGATAACCCGGATATTGTCCTTAACGGGAGATTCTGAAATGGCCTTGAGCAGCTTCGGCTTGTAATAGAGACCACTAGGAGACCCCGGTCTTGCGTCGCCCGCAATAACGAGAACCGCATTCTTGGCTTTGTCGAGCACGCCAGGCCATATGGCCACCACGTCTTCGAACCGCTTGTTTGGTTCCCACCACCCAATACACAGAACGACTTTTTTGCCTTCGTATCCGAACTGTCTCTTCGCCTCTCGTTCGTCGGGGACGTCTTCCGCGACCACAGTCTTTGCCCCGTGCGGGATAACGTAAACGTTGTTTGGTATCCTCCCTAAGTTCGCCGGCAAAAAGATCTTCTGAAATTCTTCGTGCACGATGCCCGCGTCAACGGTATCTAGACTCAAGCTGGTAAAGATAGCCTCTTCTCGACCAAGCGTGCTGTATACCGAATGGTACGTGATCACCGCAGGCACACGCGCGACGAAAAGTAGAAAGAGTAAATCGATGATGCTAATCCCATAGTCTCCCATATTCGCGTATAGGCCGTATTCGTGTTGAATGTGTACGACGTCTGGTTTCAGATCCATTATCTTCTTAAAAATGACGCGTTCCCAGTCGGGCTTCGAAATATCTATAATCCCGAACACGTTTGTCTGTGATTCGTGTCCGCCCACGTCCTCATCAGTATGACTGATCACGTAGACCGTGTGACCAAGACTTTCCATCGCGTTAATCAGCTCAGACGAGTATGTTGCGATTCCGTCATGGCGCGGGGGAAAAGGAGTCACCATGCACACCCGCAGCGGCCCAGCATCGTTCTCGCCTAGATCTGTCGTAGAATTCATAACATATCAACCCCCCGTTCACGCGGGGATTCCCTCATTCCGTGCCTGTCGCGCAGGCATGACTGCGATAAGCTTGGAAGTATATTATACATGCGCTTTGCTCTTTCATCAAATCTCGTGTCGCGGCGCCACGGGTCTGCATGACGCGGCGTGATAGGTCGCAACGCCCCACACCAGACCTCAGCGTCACGCAAACGCTTGCGAGAGCTCGTGCTTGCAAGCAAAAGAACGAAGAGCGTCAGCAGATGTTATTGAAAGGTTACACTAAAGCAACTGACACAGAGGATAAAATCAGCGAATCTGTTCTATCCTGCGACTTCGGCAAGCAGAACTATCTGGCCTGTCGCCTTCTTGCGTGGGGCTTAGAAGCGTAGCTATTCGCTTGTCCAACGCGGAAAGATCAGCTGAACAAGTCTCCTTCGTATTTTGTTGCGCCTTGGCTAAGCGCCATTTCGACTGCTTCCTTATCTTTCATCAGGAAGATCTTGTCGTCCCCGACTTCCTCAAACTCAACGCTGTTTTTGAGAATCTCCTTGTGCTTCTGGAATCGCCCTATCGTCACGCGGAACTCGGTAAGGTCTTCCACCACGTTAACGTCGTAACCCGCTGCCTGCAAGATATCCTGAATCTTCTCGAGATCTGCTGGGGGGATCTCAAACCGATAGTTGGGACCGTTGTAGTAATCGCCCAACTGCTTAAAAAGCCCAGGATCGCCGAGGTACTGCTTAAAAATGTAGATATCGTGGAGCTTAAAGATGTTAATACTCGCCATTTGAACCAAAAAAAGATACGCCTAAAAGTATTTAGCTCTATTTCTAATCGCCTCGCGACCACACCGATGCTGCGGTACCGGTATGGCTTTTTTTAAGTGATTTCAGCATATGCGCGAACAAGAGAAAGGTTAACTTGTAGCAACAACAACACTCCGGTAGTGTCGGCGCTCCGCGCTGAACTCGCCAAGATGATTCGATGATCAAGGATATTAATCACTATTTTGAACAGCTAGAATCTGAGCTTGAAGCCTGTTTCACTATCGCGTCTGAGGCGCGGAAAAACGGCGAGGATCCTTCCCTCTCTCCCGAAATCCTGCCGGCTCGGGACCTTGCCGAGCGCGTTGAGAACCTCATCGGCATCCCAGGACTGGCGCAGCGGATACGGCAGCTTGATAAAACAATGTCCCGCGAAGAGGCGGCGCTCGCGATTGGTCTGGGCTTTGCAAATAACGAATTCGGCTCGTACGAGAGCAAAGTCCAAGTGGTGGAAAAGGCAGTGAGAGCCGCAGTCGCGATGTTGACCGAAGGGGTCGTCGCCGCCCCCATTGAGGGGATCGCGCGGGTGGAACTCGGCATGAACGACGATCGAACCGATTACCTCCAAATCTTTTATTCCGGCCCTATCAGAAGTGCTGGTGGAACTGCCCAAGCGCTTTCCGTGTTAGTCGCCGACTACGTACGGCGCGCGGTCGGCATTGGCCGATACGTGCCGCGGGACGAGGAGGTCGAGCGATACGTGGAAGAGATTCCACTCTACAAGACGCTCGTAAACCTGCAATATACGCCCTCGGCCAGCGAGATCAGAACCATCGTGACGAATTGTCCCATCTGTGTTAACGGTGAAGGAACGGAACAGGATGAGGTCTCAGGCTTTCGAAACCTTGACAGGGTAAAGACGAACGCGGTTCGCGGCGGCATGGCGCTCGTTTTGGCAGAGGGTCTGGCTCAGAAAGCGCCAAAGCTGAAGAAGTACGTATCGCAGCTCGGACTCGACGGGTGGGGATGGTTAGACGAAATTATTCACGCTAAAGTGGCCGAAGAAGGAGAAGGAGAAAGAAGCTCAAAAGTGAAGAAGCGTGCAGGCGAGACCCAAATTGCCCCAAACTGGACGTACATGGAGGACATCATCGCCGGTCGACCCGTGTTCTCGCATCCTTCGCGCAAGGGGGGCTTTCGGCTTCGGTACGGACGAGCGCGCAACACGGGCTTTGCTTCTGCAGGAATCAACCCCGCGACGATGGTCGTGCTCGGTGAATTCTTAGCTCCGGGAACGCAACTGAAGATGGAACGGCCGGGTAAGGCTGCCGGGATTTCTTCAGTCGATTCAATCGAAGGACCGACCGTAAAACTCTACAATGGAACCGTCGTCCGCATCGACTCGTACGAAGCGGCGCTTACGCATAAAAACGACATCGACGAGATACTCGACATCGGAGAGATTCTCATAAACTATGGAGACTTCCTCGGCAATAACCACCCACTGATTCCTTCACCCTACGTGCACGAATGGTGGACACAAGATCTTGAGGAGGCAGCAACGCGCTTGAACGAGGTCGCCCCCTCCGTTGACGCACAGGAGCTTACGGCGTCCCGCACGCTACAGCTTTCGCGGCACTTCGGCATCCCGCTGCACCCCAAGTTTACCTATTTGTGGCACGACATAACGCTCATTGAACTCGCGCAGCTGGCCGAGGTCGTCAGCCAAACGGGTAGAATATCGGCGGGCACCCCATCCGGGGACGCCGCGGATGGATCTGACGCACCGGTCGAACTCATCGTGCCTGACGACCCCAAGACAAAGGAGCTGCTCGAAGCGCTCCTCGTCCCTCACGTCGTTGCTGAGGGCAACGTGGTGATTGACGACGCAGCGGCATTCATCACGAGTCTCGGGCTCAGTGAGTCGCTTAGCAAGGACTGGTTTTCATTAAAAAGCCCGCGCATCAAATCTCCGATTGACGCGGTAACGCTCCTGAGCGGGATCGAAATCCGAAAACGGGCGCCTTCAAGGATCGGAGGACGGATGGGACGACCGGAGAAATCAAAAGCCCGGGAGATGAAGCCTCCCCCGCACGTGCTCTTCCCTATCGGTAATGCGGGCGGGCGCGACCGATCCCTTCGAAGGGCGGCGGGTTCATCAAAAGCGGCCGCCGAACGCGCGTCGGAAATCGACGTGCAGTACCTCGGCATAATCGACGTCGACGTAGGCGTCCGGCGTTGTCCGACGTGCTTGAACGAAACCTACCAAACGCGCTGCGAATGCGGAGCGTTCGCGGAGCCTGTCACGTTCTGTCCGACGTGTTCGCGCGATCTGCGGAACGGAGCCACGTGTCCAAAGTGTCACAGACAGGGAGTGAGTCATCGGATCCAGTCCATCGACCTGCGAAAGGTCTACCAGCAGGCGCTCATTCGACTTGACGAAACGGCACGATTCGACAGATTTAAAGGTGTATTGGGCCTGATATCTAAGAACAAAACGCCTGAGCCCATAGAAAAAGGCGTGTTGCGCGCAAAACACGAAATCTTTGTGTTCAAGGACGGTACCTGTAGGTACGATTTGACCGACCTGCCCACGACACACTTCACGCCACGGGAGATCTCAGTTCCGACGAGCAAGCTTCGCGACTTAGGATACGACGTGACAGACGATGACGATGTCGTCGAACTTGCGCCACAAGACATCATCCTTTCCCTGGATTGTGGCGAGTGGCTTGTCCGTGTGTCTAACTTCATCGACGATCTGCTCGTGAAGTACTACCGACAGCCGGCTTACTATGAAGCAAAAACGAAAGAGGATCTTATCGGTTCGTTGGTGATCGGACTAGCGCCGCACACAAGCGCCGGCGTGCTAGGCCGCGTCATAGGTTTTACCCCCGCTTCGGCAGGCTTCGCTCATCCGTTCTTCCACGCGTCAAAGCGACGAAACTGCGACGGTGATGAAGACTGCGTCATGCTTCTTCTCGACGGGCTCTTGAACTTCTCGTTGTCGTATCTTCCTGATCGTCGCGGGGGCAAGATGGACGCCCCACTGGTATTGACCACGCGAATCGACCCGAAGGAGATCGATGCCGAGGCGCACAACCTCGACATAAGCGACCACTACCCGCTCGAGTTCTACCGCGCTACGCTGGGCTTTGAAGACCCGAAGCGCGTTCACATTGCGACCGTGGCGTCTCGGTTGGGCACAGACGCCGAGTACACCGGCTTTGACTTTACCCATCAATCCTCGTCGATCTCGCTCGGTCCCCTGAACAGCACCTACAAGGTGCTCGAATCGATGATGGATAAGATGGAGGCCCAGCTTGAGCTCGCTCGTCGTATACGGGCGGTAGACCAGCGCGACGTCGCAGAGCGCGTTATCAAGACGCATTTCCTTCCCGACCTGATTGGCAATCTCCGGGCGTTCTCACGCCAGAAGGTGCGATGCGTGAAATGCAATTACAAGGTGCGGCGGCCACCCATTAGCGGCAACTGTCCAAAATGCGGCGGGAAGATCGTGCTCACCGTTCACGAAGGCACGGTGACAAAGTATATGGCACGCTCGATCCAGATTGCCAACGACTATGGCATCTCAAAGTACACGCGTCAACGGCTTATGCTCCTTGAGATGTCGGTCGACTCTCTGTTTGAGAGCGATGCGTCAAAACAGATGGGTCTTGTCGACTTCATGTAATGGGGCCAGCTCCTGTCACGGGACCGTGCGTATCCTCATAACGCGACGGACTTTTGACGCACAATGCCGCCTCATAAACGGCTGTCCGTAACACGCCTCGGATCACAATGAGTAGATAAGTATGGTGGACATTCCCAAACTGGTACTAAACACTGGTCTCCAGTTCTTGCGCTCGCCTGAGGGCCCCATTGACTGGAGGCAAGTCGCACAAAATGCGGCAAACGTCGGCGACGCTGAAAGGCGGACCTACGAAGAGAAACGACGGCTTCTGCCGGCCTATGAAACCTTCGTGAGCGAACCAACGCCCCAGATCATTGAGTTAACAGGACTTCACGCGCCAAGCGTTCGCGAGGTACGGGTCTTCGACCGATATGACTGGATCGATATGAACATCACGGCGTTCGAAGACCAGCTCGCCCCGCTGGAAAAAGCGCTCGTGACGCAAAAAACGGGTTCGCTGATAAGCAAAGGCGTATACAAGTCGAATCAGGTCATCTCGACGGTCGGTCTCGGGTTTCTCCTCGGCTACCTCGCAAAGAAAGTACTCGGCCAGTATGACCCGAGCCTTTTCGGTCGCGAAATTGTAAGTGGGCAGATCTATTTTGTGGAGCCTAACATCGAAATGGTCGAGCGCCAACTCTCGTTTTCACGAGATGACTTTAGACGGTGGATCGCCATCCACGAAGTCACCCACGCCGTCGTCTTCGAGTCAGTGCCGTGGCTCAAGGGCCACCTAAACCAGCTTCTCAAACGGTACTTGGAGGCGACCAACGACGGGCTCACATCAGAGGGGCTCCAGTCGCGGGCCCGTGCGGTCGCGAGCCATTACGCACGGCGGAGACAGCTCTCGCTTATGCACGCGGCTCTCTCGAGCGAGCAGATAGGACTCATCAATCAGATTCAAGCTCTAATGAGCGTAATCGAGGGCTATTCGGATTTTGTCATGGACAGGATCGGCAAAGAGATGCTCGCCACGTACAATTACATGAAGCGTGAGTTTGAACTCCGTAGAAGGCGCAAAAGCGGGAGAGAGATGCTCTTTGAGCGCGCAACGGGACTCGGCTTGAAGATGGAGCAGTATGTTCTAGGAGAGCGATTCGTTTCGCACATCGCAGCGAATCGAGGGATCGAATTCGTCAACAGGGTGTGGCGCTCTCCGCACGATGTGCCGACGCTTGATGAGGTAGCCCGGCCTGAGAAGTGGATCACTCGGGAAGAAAACGCGACATAAGAGATGAACGGCCTAAACCGAAATGCAGTGCTAGGGATGAACGAGTACGGGGCGTTCAGTCCCTTCCAGATCACTACGGCGTTCGTCACGTGAGCGGAACTTCTCCCGCTTTGCATAGAAATCCGCACGTTCGATAAGCCCGCGAAAAGTCTCACTTACCATGGATCTTCACCGAATAAGCCGACGTAGCTATGATGGATAAGCGCATGGCAAGAGCGCCGTGAAAGTAATGGCACTCACGTCCGCGATGGTCCGTGGCCTGACTTGATGAGAGCCCGGGGGGTATTCTGCCGTTTTCGTCCGCTCACCCGTTCAGAAATCCCGTGAAAGGAATTTTTACGCCTTTGGAGCTTCTTAATTGGCGCCATTCGCCCGGAGCGGAGAATACCTCCACGTAGGGCAGGATAACATTAAATAGCATGCAACGTGACCATTTAACGAGTGGCGTGCCTCAGAAACTACCGTCAAAGGATTTGCTGCAGTGGGATCAGACGCTCTTCAAGGATGAGCGCTATTTTGAATTAGACTACATTCCAGAGCACTTCTCTCATCGAGAGACGCAGATGCGCGCGCTCACGATCGCCGCCCGACCGGCACTGCGGGGTGTGCGGCCAATCAACTGTCTGTGTTCAGGGCCTCACGGCACCGGAAAGACCACGGCCGTACTGAAGGTATTCGAAGAGATCGAAAACTACACCGACAGCGTCGTGCCGGTTTACGTAAACTGTCAGATCGATGCGACTCGATTTGCGATATTCTCAGAGATTTATAAGAAACTCTTCAAGTATACGCCGCCGGACTCGGGGGTTTCATTCAAGCGCGTCTTCAAGAAGATTACCAAATATCTCATCGATCAGGAAAAGGTGCTCATTGTCGCGCTTGATGATATTAACTATCTGTTCTATGAGAACACGGTAAATAAAGTCTTGTATGCGCTCCTGCGGGCTCACGAGGTGTCAGCGGAGGTCAAGGTGGGGGTCATTGCAATATCAAGCGACCTGTCCGTTGAGATGTCAAAGGTGCTCGATCCACGCGTGATGTCGGTCTTTCTTCCCGAGGAGATATACTTCCCGCTGTACAAGCGTGCCGAGGTGCGCGACATACTGGAAGACCGCGTGCGGCACGGATTCCATGCAAACGTGGTACCGGACGACGTGCTCGAGATGGTCGTTGATCTTGTGGAGGAGTCAAGTGACCTGCGGGTCGGTATCGACCTCCTAAGAAAAACGGGGGTGCGGGCGGAGATAAGCGCTCGAAAATATATCGCCGCAGACGACGTGGTGCACTCACACGAAAAATCGCGCCTCGTACACCTCACGTACTCCATACACTCGTTGCGCGCAGAAGAGCGAGACCTCCTCAAACTGATCGCAGAGCAGGAGGCAAAGATAAAGGCCGGGGACCTCTACAAGAAGTTCAACGAAGAGACGCATCTCGGCTACACGCGATTTTATGACATTATCTCAAAGCTTGATTCAATTCGACTCATTAATACCGATTTTACAGGGAGAGGAACACGCGGGCGAACGCGAGAGATTCAACTCAGGTACGAGCCGGAGGATGTCTTCAGCGTGCTTGCCGGGATGGATACGTGATGCCCGCTGCAAAAGATGACAGAATTGACGCACTCATCCAAGAGGTTCGCGAGCTCAAGAGCGATGTTAAAGAGCTCCGTATGCTCATCACGTATGAACTCTTAAAAACAGAACAGCACCGATCACGCGGCAGGTTTAACGATACGCTCCTCTCGTTCGCCAAACAAGCTCTCAAAGCGGCCGTCGAACAGCTTGCTGACTTCGAGGGCAAAACTGACACCCGCGCCCCGGACAGGCCACGACCGACCAAAGTGCCGGTCAAATCGCGCAAAGATGTGCGAAAGCCTATGGTAGACGTCGACAAGGAGATCGCAATTCTGAAAAATGAGATGGCCACGAGCTTGCGGGACGCCGCGAAAGACATTGAAGACGAGCACGCAGAAGACGAGCACGCAGAAGACGAGAGAGAGGATACGGAGTAACCCATGTTGCTTGCGCTCTTCGGTGAGTACCAAACGGATGATGAAGCGGACAAGGAGCCTACCTGGCAGGAATTCGAGGAGCAAGTCCGCGACGTACTCGAGTGCGCCGGTTTCTCAACGAATTTCCGGAAGGTCTTCGTGGCAGCCGGAAGGCGCTACGAAATCGATGTAGTCGCTCACCGCTTCGATACCACAGTGCTCATCGATGCCAAGCGGTACGGCAAAGCTCGGCTCCGAAGCTCATCTATCAGGGCACAAGCGCGAAAACACCTCGCGCGTTGCAGCGAATTTGACCGGGCGTTTTCCGTCAGCAGTGTGCCCGTCATCGTGAGTTGGATAGACGACGCGCTTCTTAGTGAGGGCGGTTGTTTCATCGTTCCTTTCGACAAGCTTGAGGATTTTGTCGTTCACCTCGAACGCTACGTCGATTCGAGTGCCGAGCTCAACGCGCGTGATTCCATAATCGATAATATCAATGAAAACGGCATCTTTTAATCGATGCCATTCATAAAGGCAATATTTTAAGGCCCATAAATGCATCTCTATTATGAAACTGACGACGCCGAGGGTGGGTTCTCGAACTCGAGGTACGAAAGACGTTGAGGGACATCGATGAAAGCGTGCATTATGTGCGGTGGCGCCGGGACCAGGCTCAGACCGTTGACGTTCGAACGACCGAAGCCGAGCATCCCGCTGCTCAACAAACCGTCCGTCGGCCACCTCGTCGAACATCTTTCAGCAAACGGCTTCAATGACATCGTTATCACACTCGGGTACCTAGGCCGCAATATTGAGGAGTACCTCGAAGACGGTGCAAAATTTGGGGTGGAAATACGCTATATTCGCGAGAGGAAGAAGCTCGGCACGGCCGGGAGCGTCAGGAACGCTGAGAACGCCCTTGATGGCGGACCATTTCTCGTCGTCGGGGGGGATCACGTGATGGACTTCAACCTTCGCGAGTTCTATCAGTTCCACCGAAAGAACGACAGCGTGCTCACGGTAGGAGTAATGTCCATCGATGACCCACGGGAGTACGGCATCCTCGACATCGACGTCAACAATCGCGTCCATCGGTTCAGAGAAAAGCCGAGCTCAGGCGAGATATTCAGCAACCTCGCAAGCACGGGGATCTACATGTGCGATCCGGAACTCTTCAGCCACATCCCCAAGCAGCGATTTGACTTTGCCAAGGATCTTTTCCCGAAGCTGTTGAGTTCACACGAACCCATGTCGGCGTGGATGGCGCGCGGCCACTGGACCGACATTGGAAACGCGACGGCGTACCGGCAAGCGTCGAGATGGCTGCTCGACAATCTGCGCGGAACGGAGCTCTCTGGGCGCTTCAATATCAAAGACGCGCGCTTGAACGGCCCCGCGACAATCGGCACCGACGTTTGCATTGGCTCAAACTCCGCCATCGTTGGTCCCGTGGTGATCGGCGCGAACACCACCGTTGGCGATAATGTTTTGATTAGCCCCTATACGACGATCGGCTCCAACTGCGACATCGCCGACGACACCTCAGTGCTTTCTGGTATCATCTACAATGATGTGAAGATCGGTGCTCATACGTCCGTCTCGGGTTCGGTCGTCGACAACGGCACGAGAATAGGGGATCATTGCGTTCTCGAAAACAATACGGTCATTGGTCCACGAGTCCTTGTGTACGACTTCGTCACCGTACACTCGGGCGTTTCTATCTGGCCTGAGGTCGTCATAGATGGTGGCGACGTGTACAAAGACGTGTTGAACCCCGCCTACGACACGCACAAGGACGGATCGTGACGAGAGACTGCGCGGTTGCCGTGCACCACGAAGCAAAAGGTGGAATGGAAACATGCTCGATATTCAAAACTTGCACGTAGACGTTGATGGCAAGAGCATACTGAAGGGACTGGACCTTAGCATCAACGAAGGAGAGACCCACGCGCTTTTCGGTCAAAACGGCTCAGGGAAAACCACGCTTGTGCTCACCATTATGGGATTCCCAGGCTACCGCGTAACCGATGGGCGGATCCTGTTTAAGAAGAAAGACATTACCCATTTGCCCATTAACGAGCGGGCACGCCTCGGAATCGGGCTCTCGTTTCAACACCCGCCGGCCATCCATGGGGTGAAGCTGAAGGACTTGACCGAGATTGCCGCGCAACACGGTAATCGCGCCTTTAACACCGAAGAAGTCGCCGAGACCATTCATATCCCGCCGGATTTTCTCACGCGTGACGTCAATCTCGGGTTCTCGGGCGGAGAGGTGAAGCGCACGGAGTTGTTGCAGCTCCTCGCGCAAAACCCCGACCTCGTGCTGCTCGACGAGCCCGATTCGGGCGTCGACCTCGAAAATATTGCGCTCGTCGGAGAGACGATAAACAAGCTGCTCGACCGGGACAAACGCTCGCGCGGGCGACGTAAGGCGGGGCTCATCATCACGCACGCCGGAGGCATCTTAAAGATCGTGCAGGCGGACAAGGCGCACGTGCTCGTTGACGGTCAAATCGCGTGTTCGGGCAACCCGGGTGAACTCCTCAACGATATCTGCGAGCTCGGTTATGAGGAGTGTGTAAAATGTCCAAGGTAGATGAACTGACTGAACGCGCCGAAAAGGCTCGCGAGAAGAAGGCGGCTTACGGTCCCGACATACCGCTTGAGAGTTACACGTCGAAGGCCCCGGCCCACGAGAAAGTGCAGACGCTTAAGATGCTGCCCACAAATTACCAGAACCAGTCGCTCGGCGTCGGAGTCGATGCGAGTGAAGATGAGCGATCAGGCTCGTTTTTTCAGCTCGATACGAGCGTCGTCTACTCCAAGACATCGGCACCGAACGTCGAAGTGCTCAGTGTGACCGAAGCGCTCGACAAGTACGACTGGCTCAAGGACTACTGGTGGAAAGCCGTGGCGGTTGACGCTGACAAGTACACCGCTCAGGCGGCTCTTGAGTTCAGCAACGGCTATTTCATCAGGGCAAAGGCGGGCGCGAAGACTATCCTGCCAATTCAGGCGTGCATGTTTCTGGCCCAAGAGAGCCTGTCACAAAACGTGCACAACATCATCATTGCTGAGAAGGGCTCGGAACTGCACATAATAACAGGCTGCAGAACCGCAGACGAACTCTCCCACGGCATTCACGTCGGAGTTTCTGAGTTCTTCATCAAGGAGGGCGCCACTTGCTCCTTCACGATGATACATAACTGGGGCCCTGAAGTGGCCGTTCGCCCGAGGAGCGGCTCCATCATCGAGAGAGATGCTACGTTTATCAGCAACTACGTCTGCCTGAAGCCCGTTAAAAGCCTGCAGATGTACCCTGTGTTCCGCTGCGTCGGCGCTAACGCCACCGCGTTATCGTATTCACTGCTGTACGCGACAGAGGGCTCCCATATGGACGTCGGGGCGCGAGTGATCATGGAAGCGGAGCAATGCAAGTCAGATGTCATATCACGGGCCATCACTAACGGCGGTGAGATCATCTCGCGCGGAAACCTGACCGCGCTCCACCGTGACGTCAAAGGACATCTCGAATGCCGCGGACTGATACTGGGTGACCACGGGAGGATTTTTGCCGTCCCTGAACTCGACGGAGCCGTTCCAGATGTCGATATGTCCCACGAAGCCGCAGTTGGAAAAATCGCTGAAGAGGAGATCACCTACCTCATGACGCGTGGGCTCAGCGAAGATGAGGCCACCTCTGCCATCGTTCGCGGCTTCTTGGACATCGAGATCAAAGGCGTGCCGCCGGCGTTACGAGAAGAGATGCGCCGCGCGGTGCACACGACTGAGGGCATCGGCCTCTAGCGCGCCTGCAAAAACGCGCAAAATGAACAAGGACGCCGTCGACAGCGGCTTCGTGGCAGCTGCACGGCTATTCCTTCAGATTTACGTAATAAAGCATGCGCCGATCGATCCGTTTGATCCAGCGCGCCTGGTAGATAGAGACGTAGAGCGTGTTGTTGCCGACGCGGATGGAGATATCAGTCTCTTTAGGCGGGCTTATGGACGTGGGAAGAATAAGGGCGCCCGAACACGTCGTCGTAACTCTAAAATCCTTTCGTTGCTTTTTGATATACGTCGCAACGGCTTCGTCAACTTCGATCTCTTCTAGACTCATCATTAGTTCAATCTAGGATGTTGATCCGAATATGAATATATATGCATCGACGTTTGCCGCAGTGCTACGTGCTACCGTTTCTTGGCGCCTCATCGCTCGGCCACGAGTCCGGCTCCTGTGAGGCCATTTGCGTAACTTAATAAACCCCCTCTGACTCACTGTAAATGATGAACGGCAGGTACGTGACCAGCTGCTTGGCGTGCACGATACGGAGCAACCTCGTGCTGATGGTGGAACAAGAAAGCGGGTACTGGGCCGGTCGTTGGATACTCCCGGGAGGCAAGCTGGAACTCGGCGAGGGCTTGGACGACTGCGCCGCGCGTGAATGCTACGAGGAAACGCACGTAAAAGTCGCCATCTCTCGGCAGGTCAAGGCGTACGTATCGTATGATCCCAACACCGAGTGGGACAAGCAAGTGCTGCTCATTTGTTTCGAAGCAGAGTATTTGAGCGGATTTCCACACGTGGGGCACGGCGTAACTGGCGCGAAATGGATCGAACTCGAAAAAATTAAGGAAATGAACTGGCGTAATCACGCCGTACCCGACATCATCCTCCAGATGATTACTGACACGTTAGGGTCCGAGGATGTCTAACTTCAGCCTCATCACGGAACGATTTTTTTTTGACCTCTGCGTTTTTTCTGAACTAGCACCTAGTTCACCGCCGCCCGCCCGCCCTGTACGTGCTCGCGATAGAACTCGATCAAGCTAACTGTGACGAGCTCTCTGGGCTACAAGTAGACCAAACGCTATCGCTCTTTTATTGCTTTGATGAATTCTTCAATGGGTATCGCAGGCATGCTGATTATCTTGACGGTTCCGCGGGCGCCTAGCTCGACCGAGGCCCGAAGGATGGTTTCATTATCAGGCGCTTCGACGATGTTCACAAAGTCGTAGGGCCCTACGACGGCGTGCTGAGATACGATTTTCACCTGCATCGCTTCCATCTCTCGATCGACTTCCTGAATGCGATTAGGTCGCTGCCTTACTGTCTTCCTGCCTTCAGCGGTGAGTGTCGACAAAAGAATGTATGTAGGCGTGCAACCACCTCCACACACAAGGTTGGTATGAACGAACTTCTGTCTTTCCCTGAAAATAGTTGAACGCGTGAATTCTAACCGCTGATACGCAGTTTCTGATACTCTTGCATAGGGTCAAGTTCCGGAATATGGCGAGGCCGCCGTCACGCGCCTTTCTGAGAATTCACCCGCACCTTGGGATACCTGCACGCACATGCCTCGCTTGGAGTAGGGAAGAGCAAGCGTACAGGTTTGGAATAGAAGCAGCGTTAGTCTCAGAATCTCGTGCGTCACAGTTCCACGAGCTCATACGAACTTGTTCCGAGTCCGATCTCCTCCCCATACGTGATCTGTATCGATCCTTGTGTCTGGCCCCAGACCCCTTTGAACTTGTCCTGCCCTGGCTGCAGATTGTTGACAAGGCGAGTGCCTGGCAAGCCTTGCTGCTGGTTCACCAAATCCAAGCTCGCAGCGTCAATGGCTACGGGATCGGTGGAGGCGAGAATCCCTACGTCGGGCACGATGGGCGCGTCACTCCAGGGAACACAATCGCAATCAGGCGTAATCTGCAAGAGGAAATTGAGGTACCCCACGCGCTTACCCACGGTCGCGCCAAAGGCGTATTCAGTCAGCATCTCCATAAACTGTGGGAGATCATTTTTCCAGTCGAATCCGATAGAGGAGGTTGTGCACGCCATCATGCACTCGCCGCAGCCTACGCACAGATCGCGATTGATACGCGACACGCCTTCTTCAATCGTGATGGCAGAGCGCGGACATATCTCGACGCATACCCCGCACGCCGAGCACCCCTCCTCGTTGACGATCGGACTCATACCTTTGTGCTGGTCCATCTTCCCCGCGATCGGAGCGCATCCCATCCCCAGATTCTTTATCGCGCCGCCGAATCCAGCCAGCCCGTGTGCCTTGAAATGCGTCATCACGATCATGCTCTGGGCAGAGACGACGTCGCCTGCGATTTTTACCGTGTCGAAGTGTTTCTTGTCGATTCGAACGTCCCCGTAGTGATCGCCTACGAGACCGTCAGAGATGATAAGGGGGGCCCCCAAGACTGCATAGTCGAACCCGTGCTCGAGCGCGGTGGCGAGGTGGTCGACGGCATTATGCCGACTTCCAGAATAGAGCGTGTTTGCGTCGGTAACAAACGGCTTTCCGCCGCTCGCTTTTACCCGCTCGACGACTTGCCGGACGAACTCTGGGCGAAGGTGTGAATCGTTGCCGCGTTCGCCGACGTGAAGCTTGATAGCAGTTAACGCGTCAGCTTCGATCAGCGTGCCAAATTGCGCCTCATCAAAGAGCTTTCTCACTCGAGTGACCGCGCTTTCATCGGCGCTTCCAGCCTTCAGGCGCGCAAAATATACTGTGCTTGCCATTCTTCTCCCTCGGTTGCTTACGTAATCCCGCGATGTAACGTCCCGCCGTGATCTGCGGCGTTGCTAACGTTTGCAATCGTTTCCTGGCGCACTCCGGAGGTGAAAACGAAGTGACTGCCCTCCATTTGACGTTTCGCTGTTCAGCCCTGATCTCGCACAAGCGTGGCCCACTCGCCTATCTTGTCCAGCTTCTTCTTAAGTGGTAGTGGGTTATGGACGGCCTTTGCCCATATGACGTGCACTCCGTCCAGCGATTCGCCAACCTCTTTGCCGAGCGGCTCTGCCTCTCGTCCAAAAACAACGGCCACGGGGGTGCTGCGTGACAGCGCAGCAATCGTCGCGAGATATTGCAGGCCCGAGTCCTTGTGAATGAAGCCAAACGTGAGATCGACGTCGAACGTTCCCTCGGCCATCTGGTCGATGCACTTGTCGATGTTCATGTACGACTCGATGTATACTTTCTTGGGATCGGCGACTCTCATTAAGTTGACAGCGCTCGGTGTTCCGGCACAGATCACCTCAAACCCCTGCGCTTTCAACGTGTTCCCGATATATAGCGCGAGGCCGGTTTGCACCGGAACCTCGGGACACCCCAATAAGAGTAACGCCTTCATCACTATCGATACATGAACGTCGACCTCTGTATTATTCTTTTGCAGCGCAAAAAAGCCGATCAACCTGCTCCTTCTCGAGCCGGCTCATCGATACAGCACGCGAGACTACCTCGCGTCGCGGGTATTGTGGTGGACCGGCGGGAAAATGTCGACCAGATGGGCGTTGAAAGACGCGCGCACGATGACAAGTGGGGGGCGCGCGTTAGCGCTAGATCCGTTATCTGCAGTTAACAACATTTCGCGAGGCCCCTCGTGGAGCAAGCAAATTGAAAGATGGATGAACTTCATCGATGAGAGTAGAATGTGGAATATCTTTCACTTGCGAGTTTAGGACTGCGAGGACTGCGTCAGATTTTCAAGTGCTATCGCGGCCTCAATACTGGCAGGTGTGCCAGAAACTTGTTACGTCTCGCTATGATGCTTGACATTTTTTATCTACCGCTTTTTCGTGTTCAACTGCTTTCCGCAGAATTCATTCTAGAGACGATTAGAAACGTTGAAGCGTAATAGTGTTCCTCTGACGACGTAATGGATGGTAAATCACCTGATAAAAACGCGCCCGAAAGGATGGTGTGGGCTTTTGAGAGCGCTGAGCTGATACTGTACGGCGCAGTCGGGGTGTTGCTCGTTGTCATTGCTGTCCTCGCACTCGCTGCAGAAGTCGACAGCATACGTCAGTACTTGACCGGTAACCCGGTAATGGGACTAAGCTCCCTTATCGCCGCGATAATCGCGCTTGAGCTGCTGATGACGGTCGTCGGCTATATGAAGACCAGATCCATTAGCTTGGGGCTACTTCTCGGGGCAGCTCTCACGGCGATGGTACGGGAGATCATCATCTTCGCCTATCAGCCCACCAACTCACAATACTTTGTTCTCATCTTGCTTGCGACTGCGCTTCTCGTTGCGGCGGTCTACTTTGTCGGCGATAAAACGATTCACACATAGTTGCGCTCGTCGTGTCCGCGCGTTCGACCGCTTTTTGCGCTCGTTCGTACCCGACGTCGACAATTAGCCGTCTCATTCTTCATACACTTCGAGCGCAGACATCACAAGCTTTTCTGGATCGTGTTTGCACGCTCCTGTGATGACATATCTATGCTGCACGGGCAGCTGTCGGAACTTTTTGGATGAAGTTTCGTGCCGAAAGTGCTCGCAAGCGACCTTGCAAACGCGATGCCGCAGGGAGAAACACTTATATCGCCCCCCGCTTTTTTACGCCCGCAACACCACGAACGTTTCTCCTTACGGGCAGTGGTGCAGCAAACTGCCGGGGTCATTTCTGAGACTCCGGCCCTTTTAACACTAGTAGGCACGGGGTGACTCATAGGCGCGGGATATATAATATCGAGCATATAGGTTTGACGGAAAAATGCGTCTCTCACTGGGTCTAAAGCATTCAACGGCTTTGTTTTTTGTTTTCACCCGATAGAGCACTAGGATTATTGCCCCTCCCGCATGACTGGTGGCTATGACAAAAGCAGACGAGGCAGTTGCCCTCTTTCAGCAGGGGTTCACCTGTTCACAGGCCGTTCTTTCGGTCTTTGCAGATGACTTCGGGCTCGATCGGGATCTGGCACTTCGCATCTCGCAGGGATTTGGTGCCGGGATCGCTTACACGGATGATGTGTGCGGGGCTCTCGCCGGTGCGATCATGGTGATCGGGCTGCGATACGGGAGGATACGCGCTGATGACACCGCAGCGAAAGAAAAAACCTATGCGGTGGTCAATGAGTTTCTCCGGGAATTTGAAACGAGCCACGGGTCAGTAGCCTGCACCGGCCTGCTCGGGTACAACCTGTCAGACCCGCAACAGGTTGCGGAGGTGAAGAAGAGCAAAGTCGTGATGGCACGGTGTCCGGCGCTTGTCCGGGATGCCGTCAGACTCGTTGAAAAAGTAGTTTGATTTTCGCGGGCGGGGCGAGTGATACTGCGACCTTCGACGTGCAAAGAGTGTCACTGAGCCGCGCCGTACGCGCAAAAGAATACACCGTTCAACTTGCATTCGGCCCAAACCGGACAAGAAGGGCACACACATCCCTTTTTTTCAAGGGTCTTTTCGCTTCTACCTCGTGCGCAGAACAGTCCGCCCGCAAGACTGCTTTGATTGTACGTCGGACAGCGTTCTGTGTAGCACAAGCACTTCGCGTAGTTCTCATTCGTGTTTTCTACTCGCGGACGGTTCCTCTTGAACATGGGCCTCTATCTCTTCTTGTATTCTCTACAAACTTAACTATTTCACAATGATCGACGCGAAAGACTGAAGCCGGCTCCGCATCATGATTCAGTGCGGTTGCGATTGAGTGAGCTCCTGAACACTGAGCAGCACGCTCGAGAATGGCAACCCGGGGCATGAAAATTGAAGTTACGCATATTAGGCCGCCTGCGTAGTGCCTGTGCTGGTAAGAAAAGGTGAGTGCGGCTATTTTGAGGTGAATGATGGAAGATAATCGTGGAGGACTCAAGACACTTATCGCGGTCCTGGCTGGCTTCGACAGCATTAAGAAGAACAACGATCTCGTTCAGGTATTCCACGAACTGTATGATAAAGGCGACAATCGAGAGACGTTGAGGGAGTTTCATTTTCTTTTCACGGGCGGCACATTCAACCGCGTCGTGCTGGGCGAGGCTGATCCAGAGCCGTTGCAGACCGAACGGTTGCAGCCGATGAGGGACGACGTGCGAGAGTTCCTATTGCAGGAGTGCGGCATCACCGTCCTCCCTGATCGAAAGAAGTGCGGCGTAACAATTCTTGCGAACACGATTGTGGAGCGCCAGTGCAGCATAGTGTGGTCGTTCCTAAGCCCGATTACAACGCACTGGCTGAGCCCTGAATATCGTGCGTTGAATCGACTGAGTGACCTTTGGGACGTTAAGCGCCTCGTGAACGCCGGTTCGGTGAAAGACTGGTTCACGAACGAAGCTGCACGAGACGTCAAAAGAAACCCCCAGAAGGCGCCGAAATCGCCGCTTAAGGTACGACTGGGCTCGCGCGAACGCGATGGCGCGTGGCCTGTCGCGGCACGAAGAAACGGAAACGCATACGACGAAATAAGCATACCACACCGCGCCCGCGACTCGGCGTTTTTTGCTCGGTTTGAAGACCAAACGATCGCACTTATCGCCCACGACGAGATGAAACAGCGCATGATCGATTTTGCCATTCAGTACGAGGATGAGCTTTGTAAGTTCAATCGTGTCTTGACAACTGGCCGTACGGGTGAAGAAGTCGAAAACGCCTGCAGAACGCTGCGCGACGGGGGGACCATCAGGCGATACTTGCCAGGGCCCAAGGGCGGCGATATAGAAATCGCGACAGAGATTCTGTTCGATCGATGTCACGTCGTGGTCTTCTTTATCGATCCATTGCGCCCTCACGCACATATTGACGACATAATGGTGGTTTTCGCGGCCTGCATGGCCGAGATTGAAGGTAATGATGTGAGGCTCCTCACCAATGAACTGCACGCACGAGAATGGATGGAGGAGGCCGTCCGACGTCACAGATGATCGAGCGGCGCTAGCAGTGTTCACGCGAACGGCGCCGGCAGTGTGACCCAAACTTCGGCGCTCGGATTTTCACTTCGTCTCACGAATGCGTGCGGGAAAAACGCAGACTGAATGATGCGCGAGACTACGCCGCTAGCGACGCAACGCTCCGCAGCAGCCCACGAGGAAGTATTTAAACTGGGAGTGCCAAAGCTAAGAGCTACGTCCTAGTGAAACCACTGCGAGAAGCAGCGCCTACAATGCCGGATCCGATTACTCACCTCATTGTTGCTACTTCGCTGCTCTGGCTGTTTTGGGACAAAAAGTACCGGAACTATGTCCTTCTGTTGTCTCCCCTGGCGGTGTTTCCGGATTTAGATCATTTGGTGCCGCCTTTCCACCGTCTACTTTTGCACAACGTCTTCATCCTCGTGCCCACCATCGGCATTGCGTTGTACGCGCGCTTCCGGGCAAAGAATGAAGTTTTATTTAACGTGGCACTGATCGCGACCTTCTACCTGCTTTCACACCTGTTGCTTGACCTGTTCACGGGCGCTGGCGTGCCTCTGTTCTATCCGCTTTCAACGACCACCTTTGGCTTCACGTACGAGTTAATCATTGCTCACGGCTCTCTGGTACTAGTCCCTGAGCACCCCGCCTTATTCGTGCAAAGCGAAGTGCTCGGCATCGCGGTGACGTCCCTGGCGCTGGCCGTGATTATATTCGTCAAGAACCGGCTGCCCTTCCAAAAAGATGTTTCGCTCGCCGCCCAAGCTTATGGTTAATCAACCTCGCGAGCTATTCGCATGCACGCTCACTTTTATCGACAGGCGCAGCACGCGTTGTCAGAGTTTAAGCTTCGTAGTCAGGAGCGAGCAAGAGCAAGCTGAGCGTCGCTCGTTGAACGTGGTGCTGCGTGCCAGCTCAACTGTAAGCGGCTACGATAAAAAAGTTGACCAAAAGTAGACCAAAACTTTACAATATATTCAGGACAGTCTACCGCGGTTCAGACTTACAAATGCTAGAGGGATGCCACGATTGAGTTTTGCTATCTATCTGATTTTTTAATATTTTGCACATAATTAAGCTGCTGCCGTTGCTG
>Ga0224534_1000260_pt1 | contig 35309 bp, 22 predicted proteins | sample 714E12024metaG_FD_172012 | JGI IMG/M metagenome (GOLD analysis project Ga0224534, IMG submission 172012) | Peat soil microbial communities from Stordalen Mire, Sweden - 717 E1 20-24 | ecosystem: Environmental > Terrestrial > Soil > Wetlands > Peat | place: Sweden: Norrbotten County, Stordalen... | reverse complement strand
CCACCAGGTGAAATGTCGTCTTGCCAAGGTCAATACCAACCGATCGAATCTGCATGTCGATGATCCTCCTTGAATCTGCCTACAAGATCTTCCGGGGAAGATCAAGCGGCGGACCATCTTAGTAAACTTGCTCCCAGGTGCCGCTGGTCCTGTCGCCTGCGGCGTCCCAAATCTTCTTCAGTTCCGGCCGCAGGTGGTCCTTGTTCTTCTGAAGATAGTCGGTCAGTTCCTTCGGGACCGGGCCGGCAAAGGCGGCATTGGCGGCGGGGCCGAAGTCCCTGGTGGTGCCCATGGTGCCGACTTCATTTTCGACCTGGATTGCGATGACAGTGTGGGTCTTGTCCACCTCGCGGATGTGTTTCATGACGGCGGCGAAGGCCGTGGCGTCGGCGTTACGATTGTTTTCGCTCAGCGTGGAGAGGATCTCAAGGGTCTTGCCCTGGGCGTTGACCACGCGCGGGAAGCGGTCCTGGTTGGCCTTGACCCATAGAGGCGGGAAGTGCGACAAGCCGTTTTTCCAACTGGCCATCCAGAGGAAGACGAGCCGCACATTGTTGGCGCGGGCGGCTTCAATCTGATAGTCGATCATCGAGAAGTCGAACTTGCCTTCTTCGGGTTCAACCAGGTCCCAGGAAACGACCGTAAGGACGGTGTTGAAATTGGCCTGCGCCAGGCGCGCGATGGTGGCCTTGGTGGCTTCGCGGTCGGACGAGGCGGTATTGGATAGTTCGCCCGCAAGGCAGATGAAGGGGCGCCCATCCACAATCAGCTTAGTCATCCCATCGCGCTTCTCCAAGTGGGGTATGTCCTGGATGCTGACCCTGACCGGCGGCTTGTTTTCAACCGGCGCCGCTTGCAGATTCACCGTCATGAACGCGGCGCACAGGGCCGGAACCACAAAAGATGCTAAACGATATTTGGGTGACATGTTTGATTCTCCGTTTTGTTTCCTGGTTTGAATTTGGATTTGCAGGTCATGAGGCGATTTCCACCGGGCAGGCGAAGCCCGGCTGGCGGGGCTGTTGGGTCAACTTCAATCCTTCGATCTTGATGACCATGGCATAGTCATTGGGCTTGTAAGTCGGCCTGGAGACGTGCAGGCCGTCGTCCTCCTGCGGTCTGCCCGATCTTATGTACCAGTTCGTTTGTTAGTGTAGCGCAGTAATCCCTGAGTTCAGATAGCCGCAGTCGGTGGCGGTGACGGCGGCGGTTCTGACGCCGACGGTGAGTTCGATCTCTCCGACCTCGATGACGGCCAGCCGCTTCCACCCATTGGTTACCGGGCGGTTCGGGCGCAGCAGCGGGCCGAGGCAAAGGCCGCGCCGGTGCGGGTGCCGCGCCGACTGGTTCCCGGCACGCCCTTGTGGGAGATGGTGGTCGACAACCTCCGCGCCGACCTCAGCCCGCCGGTGAAGGGATGCGCGGGCAGCCAGCCAAGCAACCGTGCGTGGTTGTGGTCCTCAAGCTGGTTGAGCGCGTCGAGCACCAGGATGCAGCGCACTCCGTCGTGCTCTGCCTTGCTGCGCGCCTTGGCCAGCCAGAGGGGGAAGTCGCGCAGCAGGTCGTCGTGGGTGCGCGGCACGTCCTCAGGATCGTTGGTCCAGCGCTTGATCTCGGCGACGAGCCGGGCCATCAGCCGCCAGTGGTCGGCGCTGTCCGACGTGCCGCCGATGTAGTGCTGGAAGAGGAAGTCGTTGGGGTGCTGGCCGCGCCAGTGCTGGAGCCAGTTGGCCACCAGCGCCGATTTGCCGCTGCCGGAGTCGCCGACGAGGACAAGCGGTCCGCCGTTGCCTGCCGCGTGCCGGTCGAGCCGGGCAAAGTAGTCAGGCCGGCCGATGTAGGTGCGGCGGCGAATTTCGGCAAAGGCCTCGTGGTCGCGCGCCTCGCGGGTGAGCGGGTCGGGGATGCCTTCGATGGGAAACTGCGCCTCGATGGCTTCCTTGAGGTCCTGGAGGACGAGCGCGGCCAGAGTGCGCGGGTCGGGGTACTTCTCGCACAGGGGAATGTGCTTATCTGCGGAGGCGCGTCGGATGATCGCCTTGAGCGCCGCCTGATTGTGCGCGGCGTCGGCGCCTTCCGGGAGGAAATCCGCGCCGCGCGCCAGGGCGTAGGCCCGGTCGCGGAAGTAGAGGAACGACCGCCCGGCCATCTCCGGGTTATTGAGCACGCCATGCAGGATTTCCAGTTCCGTGACGCTTTTGCCGGCGAGGCCGCGGAGCCACGGCTGTTCTTCCTGCAGGTCGGCGGTGAAGGCGTCGGCGCCCGGCGTCCAGCCATAGCGCTCGCCCAGCAGGCCGATGAAGAACGGGCGGCAGGCGCGGATTTCGTCGAGGCAGAGCTTGAGGGTCTCCTTGCGGGTGCTCTGCTCCTCGGCAATGCCCCAGCGCAGGTCCACCTCGACCAGCTCGACCTGGAGTTCGCGGCAGCGGCGGCGCAGCTCGGGCCAGGTCTGAGTCATTAGTTCGTCGCGCTCTTCTACCATGTCGCGGAAGGTGGAGGAGACGAAGACGCGGATGCTGCGCCGGTCGGTTGCGGGCCGGTTCGTTCGTAAACTCCCCGCGTCCCTGCGGCGCTCCTTGACCTGGGACCGAGGGCTGGAGATGGCCAAACACAAGAGCTTCACCGTGGCCACCAATGTGAAAGTCTACTTCTGCGATCCGCAGAGCCCTGGCAGCGCGGCACCAACGAAAACACCAACGGGCTGCTGCGACAATACTTCCCTAAGAAAACCGGCTTGTCCGGCTACTCTCAATCCGACCTCGACAAGGTAGCGCTGCGCCTCAATCAACGTCCAAGAAAAACCTTGGGCTTTGAAACTCCGGCCAGTAAACTCCAAGCAAGTGTTGCAGCGATCCATTGAGACCGCCTGGGTTTTTCGTGCAGTTCGCGGGAAAGGGGCGATTGGCGATATAGCCCAATCGCGGCAATGCTTGTAGGGTCAGGGTTCGAGAATGAGTTCGCAGACACCGGAGTGGCAGTTGACGTGGGCGGTGCGGACGATCTGCGCTTGAGAGTTGGCTGGGAAGAGGCGGGAGAAGTCGGCGCGGGCGATGCTCTCATCGACGCCGGGGATGGGGCGGGCGGCGTTGGGTTCGGTTTGGATGGCTTTGCCAGCCTTGAGCAGCAGGCGGTACTCGACCTCGCCGGTCTCGGCGTTGGTGACGTCGAGTGGGATGGTGCGGAGGGAGAGCAGCGCCTCGCCGGGGTCGGCGATGTTGGAGACGACGCCCGCCTGGCGCAACGCGTCAGCGCGGGTTTGCAGGGCTTTCAGGTAGGGGTGGCTGCTGTCGTTGCCGGCGGTGGTGGCGAGGGCGAGCATGTATGTGGCGAGGGCGGCGGGCTTGTCGCCCTGCGCAGCGAGGATGTCGCCGAGGTGTTCGCCGAGTTCGTCGGAGGGCTTACTGATCCAGGCGGCGCTGATGTAGGAGCGGGCCTCGTCGAGCTTGCCCTCGCGGAAGAGAACGTAGCCGAGCGTGTCCCAGTTGGAGGCGAGCGAAAGCCTGTTGGCGCGCAGGGTTTCGGGATTGTCCTCGAGCGTGGAATGAGTGGTTTGATCGGTGAACTGGTCGACGGCCTGGCGCGATGCGGTCTCCGCCAGCGGGAGTTCGACGCCAGCCTGGGCGAGTTGGTAGGCGGCGTTGTTGCGGGTCATGGGGTCGGTGGTCTGCTTGATGACAGCGGCGAGGGTTGCGGAGCCGGAGACGGGATTGCCAGCCAGCAGCAGCGCGCGGCCAAGCACGACCTGCAACGTGGGGTTGCTGCGGCGAGCGGCAGGAATGCGGTCGATGGAGGCCGCCTGTACTGCGTCCGCGGGGTTGCCATCGTCAATCAGCATGATCATAAGCTGAACGGTGGGGTAGGGCTCGGGGGTTGGGGTGGCGGACCAGGCGCGCAGCGTTTCCATCCGCTCCTTGCGGAGGTTCAGCCGCTTCTCAAGCGAGTCGAGCATGGGGTAGAGGTTGGTCTGGTCGGGATGGAGCGTGAGTTCCTTCTGCAAGTCGGCAAAGGCATCGGCGTAGGTGTTGCGGCGGAGGGCGAGGAGGCCGTATGTGCTCCAGAGGCCGACCTGCTCGGGGCTGAGGGCTTTGGCCTCGTCGAGTGACTTCTGCGCGGCGTCGAAATCGCGTCTGTCGAAGGCGGGGTAGGCGGAGCGGATGAGCTTGTCGGCGTCGGCATTGCCGGGAGCGGCGCGCGTGCCGAGTGGCGCGGGCTGGTAGGTGAACGAGTTGGGTGCGGTGGATTTGAGGAGGAGCCAGTTGGCGGTGGGCGTGCCCATGCCAATGGAGGCGTTGGTGCCGGATGTGCCGGAAAGAGTCTTCTTGTCAGCGATCAACTGGATATATCTTTCCTTGCCTGGGTTCACCATGTCCACAAGCGCCTTGTACGCTCTCCAGTCGCTCACCGGAACCTTCTTCGCCAGCACCACGATCTTCCGATCCGCGTATACCGTGCCATTCTCCAGGCGGTAGGTCATGTCGTAGGTCGCATAGTCGCATTTCGCGTGGATCGCCGGCGGCAGGATCGCGCTCCATCCCTCCGGCAGCTTCATCGCCGAGGTCGAAGTCTCCGTCTGCGGCACACCCAACTGAATCGCCCGCACCGGCGGCTCCATCTCCGTCACCTGCGGAAACCTCGTCGGCACCACCTCCGGAAGCGTTCTCAGGTGCTCCCAGTCGCCTGCCTTCTCACGCTTGTAGTCGAACGACAACTTGAATGGCTGCGTCATGTCCGTCGGACGCGTAACCTCCGGGTTGCTCGTCGTCCCCGCAAACCCGATCCCCTTCGCTATTGCTTGCACGATCACATCGTACTTATCCGGCGGTAGCATCCGGAATGCCGCCCGCGCCGCAATCTCGCCATCGCCGCGGAACGTGATCGCAATGCGCGACGTCGATACCCCATTCGCGTCCAGCGACCCCGCGGCTTCCACCGTCACCACATTCGGAAACGGCGGATCCACCGGAGTGCGGGCGATAACGGAAACAACGCCAGATGTGGAAGGAATTACCAGCGCCTGCTTGTCCCGCGTCACCGACACCAGCATGGCCCACGGAGCGACCTCGGCGGTCGTGTCGAGCCAGACAGGTTTTCCGGCCAGGGTCAGGTGGGTGATGAGGTGATTGAAGGATGCAGGGGATGGGACGGCCTCGTTGAAGCGGACGCCCGCCCCAATGAGGACGGCGTCGGACTGAATGCCCACGGCGGAGAGCATGGCGGCAAGCAGTGTGTGCTTGTCTTTGCAGTCGCCGTACTGGTTCGAGAGGATCTCGGCGGCGGTGTGGGGCTGGTAGCGACCGATGCCGAAGGCGACGCCGATGTAGCGGATGTTGGTGGCGACGTAGTCATATAGCGCGCGGGCTTTGGCCTCGTCGGTGGACTTGCCGGCGGTGAGTTCGGCGGCCTTGGCCTTTACGGTGTCGTCGGGGATGATGCGGTCGGCCTCGAGCGCGCGGTACCACTCGCCCACCTCTTCCCAGGATTTGAAGGTGGACCAGGCGATGGTGGGCAGCTTGCCCTGTTCGAGGTCGAGCTCCTGATCGGCGGTCCACAGAATCTTCTTCTTCGCTTCGGCGGCAGCTTCGGCCTCCTTGCCTGCGGTGGGCTTCAGCTGGGAGTATCTCCAGAGGTAGATGTGCTGTGCCGGGGCGTCGGCGGTAGCGGCGGTGGAGGATTCGACAGGCTTGACGCTGGGGCTCCAGACGTTGACGTACATGCCAGTGGGGACGCGCAGCTCGGCGGTCTGGGAGAGGACGACAGCAGCGTCGCTGAAGACCTTTTGGCCCCAAAACTGGCCGGGAGCTTCGGCCTTGGTGCGGACGATGCGATACTTGAACTCGAGCGTGTCGCCGACGCGCAGGCTGCGGATGGGCAGCTGTAGCTCCTTCTGGTCGCTGTAGAACGGGGCCTGGCGCGTAACCGGGCTGGGCATGTCCATCGCGTCCGTAGTCTGCGTCTCCACCACCGTGCCATCGGGATGACGGATGCGGGCGTAGAACAGCTCCACATGTTCCGAGTTGCTGGCATAGGTCACAGACAGGACGCCATACTGCTTCACCGTGGCGTCGGACTGCAGACGCGCGACGAAGGTGAGCTGCCTCCAGCCGGTGCCGTCGGCGGCCATGTTGAAGATGCTTTCGGCATGCTCGATGACGATGGGTTCGGCTGCATAGCCTGAGTCATTCGCCGCCTGGGGCGGAACGGCAGCCTGCGGCGTGGAGCCCGTCGAGGTGGGTGTCGTCGCAGGTGTGGTCGTCTGTGCGAGGGGACGGAGATGAGCGGACGCGATCATTGCTACAATCGCAGCCGCAAAAATGCAGAACTTCAGGGCCGGCTGACGCATGGGTGTACCCGGTATAGCAGACGCCATGGTGAGAGTCTAGGATTTTTGCGGGGATTGGAAGATGCGAACGCTTAGCAGTCTTGGGGGCGGCGGATGCGGCGGCTCTGGTTGAGCAGGCCCATGGACTGCGAGAGGTTCTGCGGAGTGACGATGCCGACGATGCGCTCGCCCTCCATCACGGGAACGAGTTGCGCGCCCTGTCCGCCGGTGATGCGGCCCAGCGTATGGACCAGGGAATCGCCGGGCAGCGCGGTCTGGAAGCTGCGCGTCATCACGCCCTGCACGTAGCTGTTGCCGCCGGTGGCCAGCGCCTCCATGATGTTCTGGCGCGAGACGGCGCCGACCAGATTGCCTCCGCGCACCACGGGAAAGACGTCCTGCAAGGTGTGGACGGCGCGCTGTAGCGCGTCCTCCAGCGTGTCGGATGCAGAGAGCGTGCTGAACTGGGTGAGCATGACGTCGCGCATGAGCACGCTTTCGGCGTCGCCCTGGGAGAGCAGGTTGGGGCCTTCCATGTGGGCTGCGACGAGCACGAAGGCGCCCATGATGAGGAGCCAGAGGTTGCCCATCAGCAGCCCGGTGACGACCAGGGCGATGGCGATCCACTGGCCCAGGCCCGCGCCCAGTCCCCAGCGGAGGCCCGCGCCCAGTCCCGCGCCCAGACCGGTGGCCGGTGCGGCGCCTGGCGCGGCGGGCCGTTGCCGGTCTTCGACTTCCTGCGCGCCGCCGGCGTGAGTGCGGTGAAAGACGCGTCCTCCATCCAGCGGAAAGGCAGGCAGAAGATTAATTGCGCCGAGCAGAAGGTTGAGCCATACCATGGCGCGCAGCAGGTGGGCGGGCGCGATCCACGGCCTCTCGATGAGGTTGATGCCGGGCGTGGAAGCCAGCACAACAGCCGCGAGCAGAAGGCCGAAGCCGATGTTGGCGAGCGGGCCGACGACGGCCATGCGCCGCTCGATCGCCGGCCCGGAGGCGCGCTCAGTGGCTTCGCGCGTGGCGTAGGTGCTCAGGCCTCCGGTGGGCAGCAGCAGGATACCGCCGAGCTCCAGTCCGAACCACGCCGCAGCCAGCGCGCGCGCGCCCTCGCGCACGGCGACAGCGAACAAAAGCAGGAGCCAGAGGGTGAACATACGCCCGGCGCTCGATCCGGCGAACGAGCCAAGGCCGATCGCCATTGCGAGCAGGAGCAGGAAGAACGCATGAATGCGGACCTCAACGCCAAAGAACCGGCCGACCGGGAAGCTCCATCCGCGCATGGCTCCATTGTATTCGCTCGTGAGTTTGGCAATAACAAACAGAACAACGCCGACCGTCGCGTTTGAGGTCATAAGATTGAGAGATGCGGGTTATCGCCGGGACTTTTCGTTCACGCAAACTGATTGCCCCACGAGGCAGCGGGACGCGGCCCACCAGCGACCGGCTGCGCGAGACGCTGTTCAACATTCTGGCGCCGAGGGTCGCGGGATGCCGCTTCGCCGACCTCTACGCGGGCACCGGCGCGGTGGGGATCGAGGCGATCAGCCGCGGCGCGGAGCATGTGTGGTTCGCGGAGCGGGCAGAACCAGCGCTGGCGGCGATTCGCGCCAATTTGAAGGCGCTGAAGATTGCGCGGGGCTTTACGGTGGAGGCGCGCGGGACAGGGGCGCTGCTGGAACGGCTGGCCAAGGCGGCGGAGAAGGGGGGGTCGGTGGCCGCTGAATCGGTGGAGGGCGCGCGGGCTGGCAATTTGCTCGATCTGGTCTATATCGATCCACCGTGGGAGGCGGAGGCGGAGTACGCCAAGACGCTGCACCTGATGGGCAGCGCGCGCGGTCGGCTGATGCTTGCGCCCGGCGCGCTGGTTGTCGCGGAGCACAGCAGCAAGGCGCAGCTTGCGGAGCGGTACGGCGAGCTGGCGCAGACTCGCACGCTGAAGCAGGGCGACGCGGCGCTGAGCTTTTACAGCGTGGCCGTTCTGTAATCACCCCAGCGCGTCGAACGAACGATTCCGGTTGAGTCATGCATCGGGCTGGCCTAATCCTGGTGCTTTCCGGAGAAGTGTTCCCAGCCGCCGGGCTTAAGCGGCGTCCGGCGTCCGGCGGAGTCCAGCAATGAGATGCTGCTGCCGCGCACGAGGCTTCCGATGCGGGTGATGCGGACTCCGGCGAGAGAGCGCGGAACTCGCGCCGTCGGCGGAGCTGCGAAGAGGAGCTCGTAGTCCTCGCCGCCGTGGAGGGCGAGATCGAGGGCGCGGGTGGGTGCGGCTCCCGCGCGACCCGCCTGCGCGGCGTGGGTCTGCTGCGCCAGGGGATGAATCGGCAGCGCGGCGGAGGAGACTTCGGCGCCAACGCCGGACTCGCGGCAGAGGTGCGCGAGATCGGTGGAGAGGCCGTCGCTGAGATCGATGCAGGCGGTGGCAAGACGACGCCGCAGCAGAGCCAGACCTACCGCAAGGCGCGGCTGAGGGAACATCTGGGGATGCGCGGTGAGATGGTTAGGCGCAGGCATTCGCGGCGGTCTTAAGTTCGGCTTATTGATCCGACCGGAAGAGAGTGAAGTCGACTCCCACCCATTCCGCAAAGAACGCGGAATGGATGGGGCACCCAAATCTTTGTATGGATGGGCCGGATTAGTAGCGGCGCGGCGATCCATCTCGGCGAGCTCGGCGGCCGCGCCACCCAGTTCGCCGGTGACGTAGAGCGCGTCTCCGGCGTGAGCGCCACTACGGCGCAGCGCGCGACCGGCGGGGGCCGATCCGATCAGAACGATGTCCGCCAGCACCAGATCGCTGGGGGATTCGGCGGTATCGCCGCCCGCCAGCGGTACGGCGTGCCGGTCCGCCAGAGCGCGCAGGCCGGCGAAGAAGCGCTCGACCCACACGCGTCCGGCACGGGTTGCGAGCATTTCGCCGGGCAGAGCAAGGGAGAGGAATGCGGCTAGAGGGCGTGCGCCCATTGCGGCCAGATCGCTGAGGCCGCGGGCCAGCATCCGGTGACCGGCCGACTCCGGCGGATGCAAGTCGCGGCGGAAGTGGCGGCCTTCGAGGGTGAAGTCGGTGGTGACGAGGAGTTCGTGGCCTCGGGGCGGACGCAGGATGGCGCAGTCGTCGCCGATGCCGAGGGCCACGCTGCGCGCGAGGCTGCGGCTGCCGCATCCGGCAGCTCCCCCTGCTCCGCGCCCGGCCGCTCCCCACTCCGACCGGATGCGTTCGATCAACTCCAGCTCGCCCATCTCTCTCTTCATCGTGAGCCAAGCATAAACCAGCGGCGGATTGCCGGACGGGTGCGGCTGCATCCGGTCGAAGACAGGCGAAGAAGAGGGGAAAATGACCGGAAAAACTGTCGCTGGCGTTCAACTTATCGGCAATCTCGCCCAGAATCGGATTGCGTTGCTCCCGGTTGGCGGTTAAAATCCGAAGTAACGTCCAAGAGGGATGGTAACTGCGGAAGCTGATCGCGTACGGCGATTGGCAAAGTTCATTTGAGCCGGTTGCCGCGCACTCATCGCGCCGATCTCGTCGCCAAACCGCGGAGAGATGGCCCAATCACTGCACAAGGTCCAGGACTTGACTCTAAAACGCTTCAGCCTGAAAAAACGTTATTACGTTGTCCTTGTCAGCCGCGATGAGGGTGGCAGCCTGCGCAAGATTCCTGTTCCGCTGCACTATGCCTATGTCTTTATAGCGGCAGCAGTTATCGGGACGTTTACGGTTGCCGGGCTGGCCGGGTCGTACTCCCGCATGTTGATCAAGACGGCGCGCTTCAACCAGTTGCGCGACGACCACGCCACGCTGCAAAAGGACTACGCGCACCTGGAGAAGCAGGCGCACGAGAAGGACGTGCAGGCGGCGTCGCTGGGCTCGCTGGCGTCCGAGGTCTCGGCGCTCTATGGCCTGACGGCGAGCAAACTCGCCGTGCCCATGGGCCACATGCGGTTGATGCCGTCGCGCAAATCGGCCGGGACCGTGGCTGTGCAGGGCGCGCTGATCGCCGATACGGCCTCCAGCTTCTCCGACGACAGCTACTACAAGTCGCTCGACACCTTCTACAGTCTGCGCGACTCGGCGGTGAGCGGGGCCGTGACCCACGCCATCGACGGCGTATCGGCGATGGGCACGCTCTCCGGGATGGGCGGGACGGACCTGTCGATCGACGCGCCATCACTATGGCCGGTGATCGGGCCCATCCGCAGCAGCTTCGGCCAGCGGCAAGACCCCATCCACAGCAACGGTGAGGGCGAGTTCCACACTGGCATCGACATCTCCGCGCCCATCGGAACGCCCATCCGGGCCGCCGCCGACGGCACCGTGAAGTCGGCCGCGATGGAGAGCGGGTACGGGCGCGAGGTCATCATCGACCACGGCCACAATGTGGAGACCTGCTACGCCCACATGTCCGGCTTCACCGTGATGGCGGGCCAGACCGTGGTTCGCGGACAGGTGATCGGGTACGTCGGGATGAGCGGACGGACCACCGGAGCCCACCTGCACTACGAGGTGCGCATTCACAATACACCGGTAAATCCACACAAATACCTGCGCGCCACGCTCTCCGGCATGGACAGCGATGCCGCCGGACTCTAAGCCGCCGCAATCAGCCTACCCACTTGACACTTAGCGAAGATGCGGGGATTCTTCGCCGTTCCCCTTCGACTTCGCTCAGGGGCAGAATGACAGCATCAACCGGGGACAACCAAGCGTGAATCGGCTCTACCGCTTCGTCGCGCTGATGGGGGGTGTGGCTGCGGCGGATGGGGCTGCGAGAATTGCACTCTCCGGCGTCACCATCTTCTTGAGCAACTGCGTGGGCAGGATGGCGGTGAGCACGGCGCGGTCCTTGTGCTGCTCGATCTGGATGGAGGCGGCGAACTCGCTCATGGCCTCGGCGTCTGGCGCCTCGGACTGCGCCTCGATCTTGGGCTGGATGGCCTGGAAGAGCTGCAGCAGCGCGTCCAGCGCCTGGGTGGAGCGGGCGGCGTCGGCCTCGCTGGGGGCGATCTGCTCGATGCGCAGGTGCAGCGCGCCCAGGCCGTAGCGCAGGCTGGCGACGAAGGTGGTGTCCTCGGGCAGCGGAAGCTCCAAGCCGAAGACCGTGATGCGTCCGCGCTCCGAAAAGGGGAGGCCGACGTGGCCGATGGCCCACGCGCTGGATAGCAGCGGGACGTCGCGGTAGCGCGCGGCCAGCAGCGACGAGCCGGCAAACGGCGACGCCGAGGCGCGATAGCGGTCGAGCATGGAGTGGATCTGCTCGGTGGTGGGCATGTTGGAAGCGGCGACTGTGTCGTAGCCGAGCTGCGCGATGCGCAGGCGTCGGCCTTCGATGGGGATGGTGTAGATGGTGTGGCCGGCGTACTGCTCCTGCGAGGTGGCGATGCCGCTCAGGTAGCGGGCCAGGCGCTCGCCGTCGAAGCGGCCCTCGAAGACCTCGGAGTAGGCGACTGGGCCGTTGGGGCCTGCGGGGTCGTCCATGCGGTGCAGGGCGAAGGCCGCGGCGTCCAGGTCGCTCTCGGGGTCGATTCCGGTGGCGTCGATGAAGTGCTGGTAGTCCGCGCTGCGTGCAACCGGCGTGCGCTCGAAGTGGGTCGTTGCGCGCAGCGGCCTCAGGTTGAGGTAGACGATGGCGTCGGACTCCGGCAGCAGGCGGGCGACCTCCGGCGGGGCATGCTTGCGCAGCCACACGGCGGCAATCAGCGCCACAATCAGCGCCAGCATCAGAAGCAGCGAGTAGAGCGTCCGTTTCCGCATCCCGCCCTCTACTGTACGCTAGCCGCCGACCGAATTGCGTTGTCTTCTGCGTTGCTACGAGGTGGCGGCTGTGCTAAAGTTGATACTGTGCGCTGCCCTATATGGACAGCGCATTCGACTGTTTGGGCTGGCGTAGCTCAGTTGGTAGAGCATCTGATTTGTAATCAGAGGGTCGGGGGTTCAAATCCCTCCGTCAGCTCCAAAAGCGCCAGCTCCGCTCGGCCGACCGGCTCCGTTCCATTCGGGCGAGGCGCGTCTGGGCGATGACGGGCGGAAGATGCACAGGTGGCCGAGTGGTTAATGGCAGCAGACTGTAAATCTGCCGCGCTAAGCGCTACGGAGGTTCGAATCCTCCCCTGTGCACCATTTCTTTCATGCGGTTGTTTCATGCAGTTGCGTTAGGCGGTAGCGTCTTGCGGTGTTTCAGGCGGTGAATGGCGATGAGTGACAGCGAACGATGCCTCAACCCGGCGGCAAGCAGGCCGCGTATGTTGCTTGCGCTTGCGGTTTTGATAGTCTTGGGAGTGCTTTCGTGGCTTACGATAGATTCTTCTGCCGTACTTCACGTTCAGGGTTTTTCGAGCAGGGTTGTTTCGTACGGGCCTCGCGATGTCGAGATTCGATGGCTTCCGATCCTGTTTCTGGGCCTCTTCGCATTCAAGGTGGTGCTGGCCAACATGCGGGCACGCCTGGAGACGAGAGATCCGCAGTAAGGCTGGCATAGCTCAGTGGTAGAGCACTCCCTTGGTAAGGGAGAGGTCGAGAGTTCAATCCTCTCTGCCAGCTCCAGATTCAGGTTGCAAAGCGGGCCGACAGGCAAGAGAGGGCGGAGAACGCTGATCTATTGCCGGAACCGTTTTTTCGCCGTTTGGTCGCTCCCCCTCCCCCTGCCATCCCCCTTGGCGGTGGATGGGTGCGTAAGTTGATTGTTATGTGGTGGCCACAGGGAAAATTTACATAATAAATGATTCAGAAGTAAGTGGTTTGGAATCAATCGGTTGCGCGGGCTGCGGTTGGTCAAAAGATTGATTGCATTGAGGTTGCGGCTATAAGATTCAGGACATAAGGGTTTTGGGTGAAAAAGAGGCTTTGGCGCGAGTGGCTCCGGCAAAAGATTCATTGCATGGGAGTTGCTGGCAAAACATTGATTCGATGTGGCTTATCCGGTTGAGAAAGAACGGTTCAAGCGGGCGGCGGAGGTCTGTTTCCGCACGGTCGAAGCTGCCCCTCGATGGATTTGATCCATATGTTAAGTGTATCAAGCGGAGCATAACTAGTATGCCAACTATTTTTCGGATGGATGTGGTTGATGCGGTGTGGGTTATGGGGATTTTTTGGTGCGCAGGGGCTTGACACGCGGAATTACTGGGGTTTTTGAGGAAAGATTTTCGCGTCCTCGATCGCTAACACGATCGAGGACGCGAAGACTTAAAGGGAGGGCCGATTCGGCACGCGTAAACGCGTGCCCTTCCGGCGGTGGCAACGGCAAAGAAATAGCGGGGTTTTGTGGGAGAAAAGGGTGGGCGGTTGGGGCGGGTGGGGTTCATCGGGGTTCTTCGCGCTCGAAAGACGCGCTCAGAATGACAGCAAGAACAAACAACGACGAAGAACAAGAACAGGCAACGACGAAATACAGAGATTCTGGCTGCGCCAGAATGACGACACGTGGGGGGAGTGCTGGGAAAGGCCCGGGGCTAAATCCCTTCCTTGCATGGGCTATTATTCGTGGGGCTGAAGCCCCACGCTCCCTCCGAAGAACAAGGGCAGAAGCAGATTCCTTCGCTACGCTGCGGAATGACAAACAGAAATAGGCAACGACAGAGATTCTGAGCCTTCGGCTCAGAATGACGATTTGTGGGGCTGCGCGTCGAGGATGGGGCATCCGTAATCCCAGGTCTCAGAAGCGAGACCTGGGGCACCCAAAATCCCACTCATGCGATGAAACCGCATGAATGGGGCACCCAGCCATCTCTCCAAACGTGGGCCGGGTGAGGTACATTGGTTCTGCTTCTTTACACGCTGCGCTCGGGGTGGCGTGCGATGTTGCGAATCTGATTGCCGCGCGGGCGTGCGGCAGAGCAAACGAGGAAAACCGATGAAGCTGCTCGCTGTTGTGCTGGGTTTGGGAGTGTCTACCGCGATCTGCGCCGCGCAGAGTGTGAACTGCAATATGCAGGGCTACAAGGCCGTCGATGGGGTGCGGGCCGTGGCGGGCGCGGGCGGGGTGACGCTGAACTGGCAGGGCGAGGCGCAGCAGGAGCTGCGCGCGGAGTTTGCGCTGCGCGATGGGCAGCCGGTGGTGGCGGAGCTGGCGGCGCGCAAGGCCGGCGGTGCGTGGATTGAACTGGGCAAGGAGCTGACGCCGCAGTTCGAGGTGACCACGGGGCGGCGGAGGATATCGACGACGGAGCTGGACATTCTGAAGCGGCTGGGCAAGGACACGCCCGCGATCGAAGACGAGTACAAATGGAACGTCTTCTGGGACGCGCCGCTGGTAGTCCCGGGGCACGAGCGGCTGGTGGGGCCGGGACGGACGCAGGACGAGATCCAACGCGCCGCGGTGAGTTACAAATCCGACGCGTGCACGGTGAAGACGGACGGCGACAGGGTGAGCGTGACGTTCAACGGGCTGACGCTGGGGATCTTCAGCGGCGATTTGCAGTTCACCGTGTACAAGGGATCGAACCTGCTGCGGCAGGAGGCGATGGCCAGCACCGAGGCGAAGGACGTGGCGTTCATCTACAAGGCGGGGTTGAAGGGATTTGCGATTGCGAAGGACACCAAGGTGGTGTGGCGCGATACGTCGCAGATGTGGCAGGAGGACGATTTTGGCGGCGCGGTGAACCAGCAGCCGGTGAACCTTCGTGCGAGGAACCGGCTGGAGATCATGCAGGCGGGTGCGGGATCGCTGGCGGTGTTTCCGCCGCCGCACAAGTTCTTCTTTGCGCGCGAGAACGAGGTGAACGGAGGCTATGTGTACACGCGCAAGGACAGCGACAGCAGCTTCTCGCTGGGCGTGATGCAGCCGGAACGATGCGAGGGATACGATCCGTGGGGCGTTTCGACCGAGGTGTGGACGCGGCGCGCGTCGACGGCGCGGTCGCAAGCGGAGAACTGCGCGCTGTACAACGCGCCGCCGGGAACCGTGCAGCGCATGGCCGCTTATTACTACCTGAGCGCGACGGGAAGCCACGCGACGCAGCAGGCCGTGATGGCGTATACGCACGACGATGTGTACAAGCCGGTGGCGGGGTTCAAGACGGTGACTGGACACTTCCATCTGGAGCTGAATGAGATGGTGCGCGACCGGGGAACGTCGGACTTGAGCCCGACGTGGGTGCCCGTGTTCCGCGGGCTGGGGATCAACATTGTGTACCTGGGCGACTTCCACGACGACTCGGACGCGCGCGATCCGGGGCCGAAGAGATTGCCGGAGCAGAAGGCGTACTTCGAGGGCGCGGCAAAGCTGAGCGACAAAAACTTCCTGGTGATGCCGGAGGAAGAGGCGAACGCGTTCATCGACGGACATACGTACTATATGAATCCGAAGCCGATCTACTTTACGCACTCCGGGCCGCGGACCAACGGGCAGCCGTTCGAGGAGAACATTGCGGGCTATGGCACGGTCTACCACCTGGGCTCGACGGACGACGTGCTGCGGTTCATGAACGAGACGAAGAGCATTCTGTGGGTGGCGCATCCGCGAACCAAGAGCTCGGCGATGTATCCCGACATGTATAAGGACAAGGACTACTTCCTGAGCGACCGGTTCATCGGCGGATCGTGGGAGTCGCTGCCGGTGGACCTGAGCCAGCCGCGGCTGTGCGAGGTGCGCTGCTTCGGCGTGAACGACGACATGAGCAATTGGGCGCCGAAACCGAAGTTCATGCTGGCCGAGGGCGATACCTACATGAAGGCGCCGGGCGACGATACGTATTCCTCGTTCGCGGTGAATTACCTGAAGCTGGATAAGGTGCCGCTGTTCAACGAGAGCTGGTCGCCGATTGTGGAAGGCATCCACGACGGGAACTTCTTCGGGACGACGGGCGAGATCCTGTTCCACAACTGGGGGATCGAAGGTGTGGGCGCGAAGAGCGTGTATACGGCGACGATCGAGTACACCTTCCCGCTGGAGTTCGCGGAACTGGTGTGGAGCGATGGCGCGAAGGTGGACCGCAAGATCATTCCGCTGACGGATACGACGGCGTTCGGGACGAAGAGCTTCCGGATACCGTTCGACGCGACGGGGAAGAAATGGGTGCGGTTTGCGGTGTGGGACTCGGCGGGAGATGGAGCGTGGCTACAGCCAGTGCAGGTGAAGTGAGAAAAGGCTTAACACCGATAGACACCGATGAACCCGATCAAAACCAGAGCGAAATGCGGGGATTCTTCCTGCCCCAGCCAGCAAGCTGGCCGGGGACCCCGTTCGCTGCGCTCAGAATGACAAACAAGTGCAGAAACAGATTCCTCCGCTGCGCTGCGGAATGACAAATCAAAGGCCGAGGAGGGGGCGGAGGTGGTGGCCGGTGTGGGAGGCGGGGTGGGCGGCGATTTGCTCGGGGGTTCCGGTGGCGACGACCTGGCCGCCGGCGTCGCCGCCTTCGGGGCCGAGGTCGATGACGTAGTCGGCGGACTTGATGATGTCGAGGTTGTGCTCGATGACGAGCAGCGAGCCGCCGCCGTCGATGAGCTTGCGGAAGGCGGCGAGGAGCTTCTGCACGTCGTCGAAGTGGAGGCCGGTGGTGGGTTCGTCGAGGATGTAGAGGGTGCGGGAGCGGGAGCGGGCGGCGATTTGCGCGGCGGTGGGATTGCCGGATTGATTGAATAGGTCGGAGGAGCTGCCGGTGCGGATGGCATTCGAGCGGGCTGTGGCGAGGTGCGAGGCTAGCTTGACGCGCTGGGCCTCGCCGCCGGAGAGCGTGGTGGCGGACTGGCCGAGGCGGACGTAGCCGAGGCCGACCTCGTCGAGGACGGCGAGCTTGTCGACGATGCGGGGGATTCCGGCGAAGTGCGAGAGGGCCTGCTTGACGGTCATGTTCAATACGTCGTGAATATTTTTATTCTTATATTTAATTTCCAGGATGGAGGATTTGTAACGCGTGCCGTTGCAGTCTTCGCAGGGGAGTTCGATGTCGGCGAGGAACTGCATCTCGACGGTGACGGTGCCGTCGCCCTCGCAGGTGTCGCAGCGGCCTCCGGGGACGTTGAAGGAGAAGGCGCCGGGGCCGAAGCCGCGACGGCGGGCGTCGGGCTGGGCGGCGAAGAGGGCGCGGATGTCGTCGAAGGCCTTGATGTAGGTCACTGGATTCGACCGCGGGGTGCGACCGATCGGCGACTGGTCTACGAGGATGACGTCGTTGAGGTACTGCGTGCCGGTGAGTTCACGGTAGAGATTCGTTGGCTCGGGCGCGGATGTGCCGGGTTCGCGGTGGAGCTGCTGCATGAGCGCGCGGTAGAGGACTTGATGGACGAGCGTGGACTTGCCGCTGCCGCTGACGCCGGTGACGCAGCAGAGGAGGTTGAGGGGGACCTCGACATCGATGCCGCGCAGGTTGTGCAGGCGGACGCCGGTGAGTTGGAGGAGTTCGCGGCCGGGCTCGCGGCGATGGCGCGGGACGGGGATGGTGAGGCGGCCAGAGAGATATTTTCCGGTGATGGATTGCGGGTTTGCGGTGACTTCGGCGACCGTGCCCGCGGCGAGGACGTGGCCGCCAAGCTCGCCCGCGCCGGGGCCGAGGTCGAGGAGGTGGTCGGCGGAGCGGATGACGCTGGGGTCGTGTTCGACGACGAGGATGGTGTTGCCGAGATCGCGCAGGGAGTGGAGGATGCGGATGAGCTTGGCGGTGTCGCGCGGGTGCAGGCCGATGGATGGTTCGTCGAGGACGTAAAGCGCGCCGACCAAGCGGCTGCCGAGCGATGTGGCGAGCTGGATGCGCTGCGATTCTCCGCCGGAGAGCGTGGAGGAGAGGCGGTCGAGGGTGAGGTATTCGAGGCCGACTTCGATGAGGTAGTGGATGCGCTGGCGGACCTCTTCGAGGACCTTGCCGGCGATCTCGATTTGTAACGGCGTGAGTTGGAGGTTGTCGAAGAAGGCCTCGGCGGCGGAGATGGTGAGGGCAGAGATTTCGCAGATATTTTTATTGTTGATGAGGACGGCGCGGGCTTCGGCGCGGAGACGCTGGCCGTTGCAGTCGGGGCAGAGAGCGTAGCCGCGATATTTGGAGAGGAAGACGCGGACGTGGAGCTTGTATTTTTTGCGCTCGAGGGCGGCGAAGAATCCGCGGATGCCGGGGTACGGGCCGCTGCCGCTGCCGTTCCAGAGGAGTTCCTGCTGCGGGGGGTCGAGGTCGTAGTACGGGACGTCGGTGGGGATGGCGACGGACTTGGCGAAGCGAACCATCTCGCCGTGGAAGGGGCGGTACTTGGGGGTGGTCCAGGGGGCGATGGCCCCCTGCGCGAGGGTTCGGCTGCGGTCGGGGAGGATGAGGTTGGGGTCGAAGTCGATGGTGTTGCCGAAGCCCTGGCAGCGCGGGCAGGCGCCGTAGGGATTGTTGAAGGAGAAGAGACGCGGCTCCGGCTCACGGTAGGCGCGATGGCAGGTGGAGCACTCGAATGCGGCGGAGAAGCGGCACTTCGTACCGTTCTCGTTTTGGAGAGATTCACTGGCGCGTTCGACGGTGTGGAACTGGATTTCGCCGGACTCGCGGTAGCCGGTCTCGATGGCGTCGACGATGCGGGAGCGGATGTCTGGGGAGATGGCGAGGCGGTCGATGAGGACGAAGATGGGTTGGGCGAAGTCGAGCGAGAGGAGGGACTCGGGCGTGGAGAACTCGACGATCCTGCCGGGCTGGTTGTCGATCTGTTGATAGAGGCGGTTGTAGCCGCGGCGGCGGAGTTCGGCGAGGCGGTCTTTGAGGGCGTCGGTGAGGGAAAGGCTTAGCGCCGATGGCACCGATTTAACCGATTTTTTTGATGCGGATTTTTTTGCGGGCTTGGGCGGGGCGGGCAGGGCTTCGACGGTGGCGGGTTGCAGTGGCTCGAATTTAATCTCGGCGCGGGTGATGGGGAAGAGGGCGTAGGCGCGGGTGGAGGCGGGAAGGGCGAGGAGGGCGGAGACGATCTCGTCGACCGTGTCGTGGCGGACAATGCCGCCGCAGTGCAGGCAGGTGACGGTGCCGCAGCGCGCGTAGAGGAGGCGGAGGTAGTCGTAGATCTCGGTGGCGGTGGCTACGGTGGAGCGCGGGTTGCGGGTCTGGTTTTTCTGCTTGATGGCGATGGCGGGAGCGAGGCCGTCCATGAAGTCGACGTCGGGCTTCTCGATGCGCTCGAGGAACTGGCGGGCGTAGGCGGAGAGGGATTCGACGTAGCGGCGCTGTCCCTCGGCGTAGATGGTGTCGAAGGCAAGCGAGGATTTGCCGGAGCCGCTGACGCCGGTGACGACGGTGAGGGCGTTGTGGGGGATGTCGACGTCGATGGAGTTGAGGTTGTGGGTGCGCGCGCCGCGGATGACGATGGAGTCGCTGGCGGTGAGGACGACGCGCGGCGTGCTTTCGTAAGGCTGCGCGGCTTCCCTGTCGATGCTTTGCTCAATCATGGCCACTCTCCATTGTCGGATAGTTGGGCCGTGATTGCGAATCGGGGGCGGGCGGAGTTGGCGGTAGACCCACTCTTCGCTCGACCACCCCAGCGAGCCAAGACCGCTCGCCGGGGACCCCGGAGTCGCAGCGAAGGATGGGGCACCCAAGATGGTTTTGTTGGTGCGCCACCCGCCAGAGACAGACGGACATTGCCGCGATGGTCAATTCCGCTCAGACCTCAGGAAGCCACGGGGCTACAAACGGGACAGCCCTCAGAGCCGCACTCCATAGCAACGCGCATGAGGCGGAGGAGATGATATGCCACAGTTTGGATCGCCTTTTTCCGAGTTGGCCAACAGCAGGAAGCTCACGGACCAGGAACTCGTCCGAGCGATTCGGTTCATGGTCGCCGCGGAGTACGAAGCGACCCAGATGTATATGCAGCTTGCCGAGTCAACCGGCAACAAACTCGCCGTGGCCGTGCTGAAGGACATCGCGGACGAGGAGATCGTCCACGCAGGCGAGTTTCTGAAGCTGTTGTACGAGCTTGCTCCCGATGAAAAGGCGCTCTATGCCAAGGGGGCGAAAGAAGTGGAAGAGATGGCGAAGGCACAACATAAGAAGAAAAAGTAGGGTGCGCAGGAAGCCCAAGCTGGTTTTGTGGGTGGCCATCCGTCCATAAAGTAGTAATATTTGCTACTGGAGGAACACTATGCCAGAGATTCAAAAAGTGAGCATTGCCTTGACCGGGGAGCAGGTCACGGCACTGAAAGCCGCGGTCGAGACCGGCGAGTACGCCACCACCAGCGAGGCCATCCGCGAGGCGTTGCGCGAATGGCAGTGGAAGCGCGATCTGCGCAGCGAGGAGTTGAAGCGGCTCCGCCGGGTGTGGCAGGAGGGGAAGGCGAGCGGCCCAGCGGTTGCGCTCGACCTGGCCGAGACGCGCAAGGAGGCGCGACGGCGGCTGAAGAAAGCCGAAGGCCAGGCCGCATGAGGCCAACCCTACTGTGGATGCCGCAGGCCAGAGAGGACTTGCTGGAGATCTACGTCACCATTGGATTGGACAACCCATCGGCTGCGGAACGCTGGTTCTCGGCGATGGAAGCGAAGGCGACGCTGCTGGTCGGCACGCCACGGATCGGAGTGCGTCGCCCGGAGATCGCGCCAGCGGCGAGAATGCTGGTGGAGGGCGTCTACCTGCTGCTCTATGAGACGCACCCGGACAGCGACGATGGGCCTGTGGATGAGGTCGAGATCGTGCGCGTGGTTCACGGGCATCGAGACTTGAGCCGCATCTTCTGAACAGAAATACCACGTCTCAGAAGCGAGACATGGGGCACACTGATTGGTTGTGGGTGGGGTCTGTTCAGCCGACTTCGGTGAGTTTTTCGGTTTGGGGGGACATGGTTGCGGTGCGGTCTAGCTTGTCCCAGGCGAAGGGCTTGCCGTCGATGGCGCGCTTGATGGTCTTGAAGAGGACGATGGAGAAGACCTGGCGGTAGGTGAAGCGCTGGATCCAGATGTGGCCGAGCAGCCAGGCGTCGCCGTGGCACGCCGGATGCTTGCGCTCCAGCGAGAAGGCCAGCGCGGAGGTGACGAAGTCGATGATGAGGAAGGCGAGGAAGAAGGCGAGCAGCTTCTCGAAGCTGGCCGCCGAGGCCGCCTCGGGATGGAAGTGCTTGTTGTAGAAATAATTGGCAACGCCGGCGAAGAACATCAGGTCGATAAAGGGCGAGAAGAGCGGAAGCAGGATCTGGAAGATGAGCGTGTTGGGCAGGGCGAAGAAGCCCATGGCGCGGCGTTTGCGGATGGCGCCGCGATGCTTGAAGATGGCCTGTAGGATGCCGAAGGACCAGCGGAAGCGCTGGCGCATGAGGCCGTTCATGTTGACGGGGGCCTCGGTGAAGGCGAGGGCCTGGTCCTCGTAGATGACTTCGTATCCCTGCTCGAGGAGGTTCATGGTGAGGTCGGCGTCTTCGGCGACGGTGTTGGTGTGGTATTCTCCGCCGGCCTTGACTGCGGCGGTGCGCCACGCGCCGATGGCGCCGGGGACGACCATGACGACGTCGAAGAGGTCGAGGGCGCGGCGCTCGAAGTTCTGGCTGGTGATGTACTCCAGCGCCTGCCAGCGTGTCCACAGGTTGACCCGGTTGCCGACCTTGGCGTTGCCCGCGACCGCGCCGATCTTCGGATTGGCGAAGTGGCAGACCAGGTTGGTGATGGCGTCGTGGGCGATGACGCCGTCGGCGTCGATGCCGATGTAGATCTCCTCGTCGGTCTGATTGAGGGCGAAGTTGAGGGCGTCGGCCTTGCCTCCGTTGGGCTTGGTGAGCACGGTCAGCTTGCCCGACGCGATCTCGACCGGGTAGGCGTCGATGGCGGTCTGATACGTATTATCCTTCGATCCGTCGTCGATGACGATGATGCGGATGTTCTTGTAGTTGGACATCAACACCGAGCGGATGGTGCGGACGATGACCTTCTCCTCGTTGAATGCGGGGATGAGGACGGCGACGCGCGGGGCGTAGTCTGGCCCGGCGAAGTTCTTGCGTTTGCGGAAACGGTCGATGACGGCGAAGACGCCGATGATGATGAGGCGCGCGCTCATCAGGATGTCGCCGACGAAGAAGACGGCGATGACGAAGTGGTTGAAGAAGGCCCAGACGAAGAAGGCGATGGAGTCCACGCGCGCCTGCCAGAGCTGATGATGGTTGAGCGGGGGCATGACCTCGGCGCGGGTCTTACCCATCAACTGGGAGACGGGAACGATGGTGTAACCGCGGTCGCGCAGGGCCTGGATAAGCACGGGAAGCGCGGCGATGGTTGCCGAGCGGTCGCCGCCGCCGTCGTGCAGCAGGATGATGGAGCCCTGCATCCAGGGGCGCGCCTGCATGTCGTGCATCTGCTGAAAGACGCTGTCGGTGATCTCCTGCGGGGACTTGCGCGGGTGCTCATCCCAGTCGCTGGTGTCGATCTTGTCGCCGACGATGACGTAGCCGAGGTCCTGAATGCGGTCGGCGGGGGCAGCCTGGTCGTTGGTGTCGGGCTCCTGGTCGATGGAGTAGGGAGGGCGGAAGTAGAGAGGCTGCACGCCCAGCTCGGCGGCGAAGAGGCGCTCGGTGAGGTTTAGCTCCAGGTCCGCGCTGGAGACCGAGATTTCGCTGATGTCCGGGTGCGTGAAGGTGTGATTGCCGATCTCGTGGCCTTCGTTGTAGACGCGCCGCATCAAGCCGATATTGTTCTGCGCCTCCTCGCCGATCATAAAAAACGCCCCGACGACGTGGTACTTCTTGAGGATGTCGAGGATGAGCGGGGTCCACTTCGAGTCCGGCCCGTCGTCGAAGCTGAGGGCGACCTCTTTGGCGCGATAGCCAGTCTGCTGAATGGTGTAGGAGAGCGGGTAGGAGGTCATCGACTCTGCGGTGACGGAGCGGAAGGGCAGCGGCACCGAATCGTCGTCATCCATGGTCACGACGCGCTGGCCGGACTGCATCTTGCGCGTGATGCGCAGGATGTCGCCCTGCCCTTCGGTGTCGACGTCGTAGCCGGGCGCCACATGGGCCAGGTCGAGTACCGGATCGGCGTGGATGGGACGGTCCCAGATCTTCCACAGCGAGTTGTCCTCGGAGCCGAGGCGCCAGAGGGCGAAGGTCTCGATGCCCAGGGCGCGGGCCGCGCGCATCTGGTTGAGCACGGTGACCGCGTCCAGGAACCAGACCTGGTGGCGGACATGCGCGTCGTCGTCGTCGTAGGCGAAGTGGACGTTGAGCGAGTCGGGATCGAGCTCGACCTGCGCATCGGCATCGTCGGCGTCCTGCCATGCCTCCTGGGTCGACTTCTCCTCGGCGGCCAGCACCTTCGGCACAAAGTGCTTGGGCGGCCTTGCGCCATGCTTCGCCGGCTCGGGCGGCAGCGACATGGTCCAGTCGTAGCCATAGCTGCCCAACGAGCAGATCACCTTCTCCTTGGGCACGATCTTCAGCACGTTCTTCAGGTTGTCGAGGAACCAGTCCTGTGCGGCGATCGGTCCTGGGCCGCTGCCGGTCTGGTTCTGGTCGTAGTTCATCAGCAGCAGGCCGTCGCAGTGGGCCGCCATGTACTTCAGATCGAGGCTGTCGTCGCCGACGGGCGTGTTGACATAGAGCTTCAGGTTGCGCGGCTGGAAGTTCTGATAGATCTGGGCGAGCAGCGCCATGTAGCCCGGCTGCGCCTCGTCGGGTATCCCCTCGAAGTCCAGCGAGATGCCACGGTAGCTTGGGTTCGCGGCGAGGAACTGGTCGATCTGTTGGACAAAATGGGCACGCGATGCGGGGCTGGAAAGAAAATCGCCGATGGACGGCTGGAATATGCCCTTGATGGGATTGTAGTTGTTGACCAGGGGAAAAACTTCCGTGTCCTCGCCCGCGGCTGCAATGGTGTGGGCAACCCTTCGCTCGTGGTCCACGCCATGCACTCCGGCCGCGTCCACCACGGCGAAGGCGCGGTTGTCCAGGCTGTAGGAGGTCAGAGCGCCGTCCGGCGTGACCACGTGAAGCCACTCCGGAAAGAGCAGATCGATCTGGTGGATGTGCTGCTTGAGCGAGGAGTAGCTGGCCGGATCGTCCTCGACGTAGAACGCCGCGCGCAGGCCTTCGCCGGAGTTCAACGGCACCTGGGAGGGCTTGAGGTCGGTCTTGCGATGGGGGGAGCGGCGCAGCTTCTGGCCGGTCCTGGCGGGCTCGACCTTCAGGGCGCTGATGTTGCGCTTGGGCGTTGCCAGCAGCAGTTCGGGCAGCGGCGTCATGTGCAGCAGGCCAATTACGAACAGGACCCCGACGACGACGCCGAGCAGCGCGAGGCTGTCGAAGATTCGCCGCAGCCGCCGCCAGCGCTTGCGTTGAGGGTCGAGGAAGACTTGCTGGTTCATGGTTCCCTAATGGCCAATTTCCGACTTAAACTGCTGGACTGCAATTGATCGAAGTGCTTGACCGCGAATCTCCGGCCCTGACGCCGGGCCACGCGCACGCGGTCGCGAACCGTGCCCGAATGCGAGGGTCGCACGGTGGAGGGCCGCATTCTCATGCGCGAGTTTGAAGCATCCGCAAAGCCGCTCCTGCGCAATCGTAAGCAGCCCTCCAGACATAGTCAACGCGCCGGCCAAAAAGCCCCACGCGCTACCCGGTATGATGTTGATGGATGAATAGAGAGCGACTCAGGTTCTGGCTTTGGGCGGGCGCGGGGCTGCTGGCCGGTCTGCTGCTGCGTCTGTGGTTTGTGGCCCACATGGCGCGGGCCGCCGGGGACAGCCTGGTGTACGGCGAGATCGCCAGGACGTGGCTGCAACATGGAGTCTACGGCATGACCGAAGCCGGCCCAACCCCCGGCTCCATCCAGATACGCCCCACCCTCTGCCGCCTGCCCGGTTACCCCCTCTTTCTCGCCGCCTGCTTCCGCCTCTTCGGCATGGGAGACTACCGCGCCGCGCTGAATGTGCAGGTTGCCGTCGATCTCATCACCTGCTGGCTGGCCGGCGCGCTGGCCGGACGCCTCTTCGGCCGCCGCGCACGGCTGTGGGTGCTGTGGATTGCGGCCCTCTGTCCCTTCACCGCGAACTACGTCGCCACGGCCCTGCCGGAGACGCTGGTATTTGGCTTGGTCGCGCTGGCCTTTTACGCCTTTGCGCGCTGGCAGGACGCCGGGCTGGGCACCAACCGCTGGCTGTGGACGGTTGCCGCCGCGCTGGCCTGCTCCATTCTGCTGCGGCCGGAACAGGGCCTACTGGCCGCGGCGGTTCTGCCGGCGATGCTCTGGCGGTCGTTGGCAACCCGCGAAGCGCGCTCCCGCCCGCTCCGTGCAGCCCTGCCCGTGCTGGCCGCGGCGCTCTGCGCCGCCCTTCCGCTGCTGTTGTGGACGGCCCGCAACGAACGCGTCTTCCACGTCTTTCAGCCGCTCTCCCCGCGCAACGCCAACGATCCCGGCGAAGTGGTCCTGCACGGCTTCGGTCGCTGGTATCGCAGCTGGGCCATCGACTTCGCCTCGGTCGACGAGTTCTGCTGGCCCATGGACGGCGCGCGCATCGAGTTTGCCAGCCTGCCGCCGCGCGTCTTCAGCGCCACCTCGCAATCGACCTCGGCAGAGGTGCGCATCCGCACCGCCGCGCTCTTCGCCGACTACAACACTACCCTCGAGCTCACGCCCTCCCTCGATGCGCGCTTCGACGCGCTGGCCGCCGAGCGCATCCACGACCAGCGGGCGCTCTACTACCTCGGCCTGCCCATCGCGCGCGTCTTCGACATGGCCCTGCGCCCGCGCACCGAGCTGATGCCGGTTGCCGATGAGTGGTGGAGGTGGAGGGAGCACCGCGCGCAGACCGCCTTCGCCGCCTGCTATGCCGCGCTCAACCTCGGTTTCTTTGCGTTCGCCTTTGCCGGATTCACCGCCTGGAGGCGACGGGCCTGGCTCTCGCCCGATCCACCCGGCCCCGGCCAGCGCGCCACCCGCGAATTGGCCTGCGCCATGGCCGCCAGCCTGCTGTTGCGCGCGGTGCTGCTGCTGTTCATCGACAACTCAGAGCCCCGCTACACGCTGGAGTTCTTCCCCGTGTTCTTGGTATGGACCGGCGCGCTGTTCGCGGCCCCGCGCAAAACCCCGCGCTAACCGCAGGCGCTTTAGTGCGACACTACGCTGCATTTGCCCTTGCAATTGATGGTAAACGGCCCTGCACCCACCTTTTGGTTCAAGCGGATGTTGGTGTAGAACACCGTCCGCGTGTCGCCTGTGGGCGTACCGCCCGAGGCTTCAAACGAGACTTGCTTCAGCGAGATATCGCGCGCCGGGTCGACCCAGATCGTGATGTGGCTGTAGTTGTTGGCAATCCCTGCGTCTCTCGGCTTCAGATCGAGCTTCTCCACGTCCACGGTCTTGCTGCCGTCGCTCATCTGCTCTGGGCCTTGGTCGGAGATGGTCCAGGCCCTAGCCAGATCGCTTCCGCTGCCGCCGAATCCGAGCGTCATCAAAGTCTGCGCCAGCGCCTGGTTCTTGCCGGACGCGGTAAACTCGTCAACCTGGTTGGTGCCTGGGTTGAACACACGCGCCTTATTGTCCTTGAACTCCACGATCTGCGCAGGCTGGTCTCCCGGCTTCGCATCTGGTGGAAGCATCCTCAGGCCCATCTGCGTGGAACTTCCTTTGCGCATGAAATAGACCTGTCCTGTCTGTCTCTCGGTATCATTCACAACCTTCGAGAAAAGTTCCTGATGCAGGTCCGCCTGCGCCGACTGAAACTTCGCGCTGCCGGCGTCCATCTGGGCCAGCACGGCCTTCAGGCGGCCGGGCCTGGCCTGCGCGCCCACGGTGTGAACCGGAGCGAGGCTGGCGAGAATCAGTGAGCCTGCTGCGGCTACTGCTGCGAGGAGCGGAAGCCGCATCAGCGCACCACCCAGGCGTTGTAGGCGACGACTTTACCGTGCGCGTCCAGCACCGGCTCATAGCGCTCCAGCGTCACCGCGCCGGAGATCGGCTCAACGATGCGCAGGATCGCTGCATCCCGATCGTCCTGGGATTGGCTGGCTGTTGGCCCGCCGGCCTGGTCGCTACGAATCTGGTAGACGAAGACGCTGCTTGTGCCTATGTGCCCCGCTTCCTTCACCAGCACTTCACTGCCATGCAACGCTACGGTTTCCACCGGGCGATCCTTGAAGTTGATGTAGTGCGGGGAGACGAAGAGAAAGATCAGGATCAGCGTCACCATGACGTCAAAGTGAAAGCTGCCCCTTTCGTACGACCAGAAAAAATAGCTGCGTAGAAGTTTGCCCATGGATTAGCTCCTGCCCGTGTGCCGCTGCGGCGCGATCAGCGTCTCCCACTCCGCGCGCGGTTTGCTTGGATCGTTCATGTACGGCAGCAGCGCCTCGGGAATGCGCACCGTTCCATCGGCCTGCTGATAGTTCTCCAGCACTGCCAGGTATGTGCGCCCGACGGCCAGGCCGCTGCCGTTCAGTGTATGCACAAACTCGGATTTTTTGCTCTTGCCCTGCGCTGCGCCGGACGGCCGGAAGCGGATGTTGGCGCGGCGCGCCTGGAAGGCTTCGAAGTTGGAGCACGAGCTGATCTCGCGGTAGAGGCCCTGGCCCGGAAGCCAGACCTCCAGGTCGTAGGTCCTAGCCGAGGCGAAGCCCATGTCTCCGGTGCAGAGGAGCATGCGGCGATAGGGCAGACCGAGGAGTTCGAGGACGCGCTCGGCGTCGCGGGTGAGGCGCTCGTGCTCTTCGTTGGAATCGGCGGGACGGCAGAACTTGACCAGCTCGACCTTCTGGAACTGGTGCTGGCGAACCATGCCGCGCACGTCCTTGCCGTAGCTTCCCGCCTCGCTGCGGAAGCAGGGCGTGTAGGCGCAGAAGCTGGTGGTGAGCTGCGACTCGTCGAGCGTCTCGTCGCGGAAGAGGTTGGTGACGGGGACCTCGGCGGTGGGAATGAGCCAGTGGTCGGAGTCCTGAAACTTGCCGGGTTCGAACGCGCCCTTGTCGTCGCAGTGGAAGAGGTCCTCGGCGAACTTGGGGAGCTGGCCGGTGCCGAAGAGCGACTTCGAGTTGACCATGTAGGGCGGCAAGACCTCGGTGTAGCCATGCTCGCGTGTGTGCAGGTCGAGCATGAAGTTGGCCAGCGCGCGTTCGAGGCGCGCTCCCTGGCCGTAGTGGACGACAAAGCGCGAGCCGGAGATCTTGGCGGCGCGCTCGAAGTCGAGGATGCCGAGACGCTCGCCAATCTCCCAGTGCGGCAGCGCGGGGAAATTGAAGCTCGGCGGCGTATAGCCTGTGGGCTTCTCGGCGCCGTCCCAGGTCTTCTCGACGCGGTTGGAGCGCTCGTCGGGGCCGACGGGGACGGAGTCCTGGGGAAGGTTGGGCACGGCCCGGAGAATCTCCGTCAACCTTTCATCTAGAAGGCCCGCGATTTGCTCTAGCTCCTCAACGCGGGCTTTGAGCTTCTTAGTTTCTTCCGTCAGGGCTGTTGCGTCTCCGCCTGACCTTTTTTGCTTCGCAATCTCTTCAGAGAATTTGTTTCGCTGAGCCTTTAGTGTCTCGACGTCAGTGATCGCACTGCGGCGATTACGATCCATGCTGGCAAAATCCTCCAGCACCTCGTCTGGGTTCATGTTGCGCGCGCGCAGCTTCTCTTCCACGACCGGCAGATTCGCCCGCACATATCCAAGGTCCAGCATCCTTATAATTCTACCCTTCCGCGCACCGTGGATGCGCTGCCAGGCCGTTGGCCGTTACACTGGGAGGGATGCGAACGGCGGTGACAAGCTGAGCAAGGCAGACATGCGCGTGACGCTGGCCGGGGTGGAGCTGCGCTCGCCGGTGATCGCGGCCAGCGGGACCTTTGGCTACGGCCTGGAGTTCGAGGAGATCGTCTCGCTGGAGCGCATCGGGGCGTTTGTCACCAAGGGCCTGTCGCGCGAGCCGATGGCGGGCAACGCAAGCCCGCGCATCATCGAGAGCCCGGCGGGAATGATGAACGCGGTGGGCCTGCAGAACATCGGCGTTCACGCCTTCGTCGAGGAGAAGATGCCCAGGCTGCGCGGAATCCCCGGGGTTGTGGTCATCGCCAACGTCTTCGGGTACACCATCGAGGACTGCGTGGAGGTGATCCATGTGCTCAACGACGCGCCCGGCATTGCGATCTACGAGCTGAACGCCAGTTGCCCCAACACCAGCCACGGCGGCATGGTCTTCGGCACCGACCCGGACTCTCTGTATCAACTCGCCACGCGCTGCCGCCACGCCGCCGAGCGGCCGCTGATGGTGAAGCTGTCGCCCAACGTCACCAGCATCGGCCAGATGGCGAGGGTCTGCGAGGACGCGGGCGCGCAGGCGATCTCGCTGGTGAACACGTTTCTGGCGCTGGCCATCGACGTGGAGACGCGGCGGCCACGCATCGCCAACGTGACCGGCGGGTTGAGTGGCCCGGCGATCCGGCCGATCGCGGTGCGCATGGTGCATGAGGCATCGCAGGCGGTGAAGATTCCCGTGGCCGGCATGGGCGGCATCACTCGCGCCGAGGACGCGGTGGAGTTCATGCTGGCCGGGGCGACCGCGGTGGAAGTGGGCACGGCCAGCTTCGCCGATCCGCGCGCGGTGGAGAACATCGCCAACGGCCTGCGCCGCTGGTGCGCCAGCCACGGCGTCGCCCGGGTGAGCGATCTGACCGGCGCAATGGAGCGATAACGGACGGCTTTTCCTCAGATTCCGGTTGCTTCAGTCCAAGTGCTCTGCTCGGGCAGGCAGTTGCTTCGGCATAAAATGGTGGCGTGACCACAGAATCCGTTCCCGCAGCCAGCCATGAAACCAAGAGCGGCCTTCGCCGCGTCCGCCGTGCGCTTCTCTCCGTAACCGACAAGACCGGCCTGGTCGAGTTCGCCCGCGCGCTGGCCGCGCATGACATTGAACTGGTCTCGACCGGCGGGACGGCGCGCGCGCTGCGCGAGGCGGGACTCACTGTGCGCGACATCAGCGACCTGACGGGATTTCCGGAGATGCTGGACGGGCGCGTGAAGACGCTGCATCCCAAGGTGCACGGCGGCATTCTGCACATCCGCGCCAACAAGGAGCACGTGGCCGCGGTGAAGGAGCACGGGATCGAGCCGATCGACATGGTGGCGGTCAACCTCTACGCGTTCGAGAAGACGGCGAACAAGCCGGGCGTGGCGTTCTCGGAGATCATCGAGAACATCGACATCGGCGGGCCGTCGATGGTGCGCTCGGCGGCCAAGAACTTCGAGGACGTGGCGATTGTGACGTCTGTGGCCGACTATGCGCCGGTTGCGGAAGAGCTTGCGGCGAATGCCGGCAGCCTGACTCGCGAGACGCGCTGGCGGCTGTCGAAGGCGGCCTTCGCGGTGACGGCGGCCTACGACGCGGGGATTGCCACGACGCTGGAGAGCATTGCGGCGCCCGCTGCGCACGGCGAGCCTGCGGTCTTCGACGCGGAGGGGATGCCGCCGGCCATCCGCGTCATCCATCCGCTGAAGACGGTGCTGCGCTACGGCGAGAACCCGCACCAGAAGGCCGCGCTGTATGTGGATGGAAGCGGGGGCGGAGTGGCCTCGGCAAAACAGTTGCAGGGCAAATATCTGAGCTACAACAACCTGGTCGATTTGGACGCCTGCTGGCAACTGGTGGGCGAGTTCGACGCGGCCGAGGATGCTGCGGTCGCGATTATCAAGCACACCAACCCGTGCGGCGCGGCGACAGGCGCGACCGTTCTTGAAGCCTACCGGCGCGCGCTGCAGGCCGATCCCGTCTCGGCCTTCGGCAGCGTGATCGGCATCAACCGCGAGGTGGACGCCGAGGCCGCCGAGGAGCTTTCCAAGCTGTTTGTGGAGGCCATCATTGCGCCGTCGTTCACGCCGGAGGCGGTGGCCTGCTTCGCCGCAAAGAAGAACCTGCGGCTGCTGGAGACCGCGGCGGTACATGACGACGCGGGCAGGCCGGCGCGCGCGCTGAAGCAGGTCTCCGGCGGGTTTCTGATGCAGGATGCCGACCGCATCCGCATCAGTGAGCCTGAACTGCGCGTTGCCACCAAACGCGCCCCCACGGCGGAGGAGATGCGCGCGCTGCTGTTCGCGTGGAACGTCTGCAAGCACGTCAAGTCGAACGCCATCGTCTACGCTCGCTACGACCAGGGCCACGGCCAGACGGTTGGCATCGGCGCCGGACAGATGAGCCGGGTGGATGCGGCGCGCTTCGGCGCGATGAAGGCGATCCTTCCGCTGGCTGGAACGGTTGCGGCGTCGGACGCGTTTTTCCCCTTCCCGGACGGCCTGGAGGCGGTGGCCGCGGCGGGCGCGACGGCCATCATCCAGCCTGGGGGATCGGTGCGCGACGCCGAGGTGATCGAGGCGGCGGACCGGCTTGGCATCGCCATGGTATTCACCGGGATACGGCACTTCCGCCACGGATAGAGTACGCGGGGCCGCTCCCGAGCGTTCGATCTACAGATAATTCGATCCGCGGAGATGCAGATATAATGGACATACTCTGCCGGGTTTGCGCGACCGGCGCAGGCAACAGCATCCAATGGATGCGCCACATCGTCTAACCAGTGATTGCGTGTTCGCTCCCGCCGGATAGGAACCTTTGACCATGGCCTTGCTCTTTCGAGCTTTACGGATTCACCCCCTCCGGCTGGTCTGGGTCGCCGCCCTGCTGATTGCAATGCCACAATTGCCGGCCGCCGCGCAGCAGACGGCCCCTCCGGCCAGCCCGAAGCCGCAGGACGCTCCCAAGCAGATGGATCCTCCGATGCAGCAGATACCGCAGCGGAGGGAGGGACCTGGTTCGCAGCCTGCCGCGGCGCAATCCGCCACGCCTCAGGGCCAGACGGAGCCCGACCGCGCAAGCGCCTACTACCACTACGGGCTGGCGCATCTGTACGAGGAGATGGCGGTCAGCGCCGGACGTCCGGACTACGCAACCCAGGCTGTCGAGGAGTACAAGCTGGCGCTGGACGCCGATCCAAACTCGGCGCTGCTGGAGGACGGCCTGGCCGACCTCTACTTCAAGATCGGGCGCATCAAGGACGCGGTAGGCGCCGCGCAGGACCAGTTGAAGAAGAACCCGGACGATGTGGCGGCGCACACGCTGCTGGGGCAGGTGTATCTGCGTTCGCTGGGCGACATGCAGGGCACACAGGCTGGTGAGATGCTGCAACTGGCGATCGCCGAGTACGAGACGATCGCGCGCCTGAAGCCGGCCGATCTGGAGACCAAGCTGCTGCTGGGGCAGCTCTACGCGCTCAACCACGACCACGCCAAGGCGGAGGCTGAGTTCAAGGCCGCGCAGAAGATCGATGGTGACAGCGAGGAGGTTGTGCTGCGGATGGCGGCGCTGTACAGCGAGGAGGGGGATGCGCAGCGCGCGGTCGATACGCTCTCGGCGGTGCCGGTGGCGGACCGGACGGCGCGGATCGAGTTCGCTCTGGCGGCCAGCTACGACCAGTTGAAGAAGCCGAAGGAGGCTGCCGCGGCCTACCGCCGCTCGCTGGAGATCGACCCGGACAATCCCGATGCCGAGCGCGGCCTTGCGACTGCACTGCTGATGGACGGCCAGTTGGATGAGGCGCTTAAGGCGTTCAACGCGCTGGTGGCGGCGGACCCGACGGACGCGCAGTCGGAGATCCGCATCTCCGAGATCCAACGCCGCCAGGGCCACTACGACGAGGCGCTCGCGACGCTGGAGAAGGCGAAGTTGCAGGTGCAGGACTCGCTGGAACTGAGCTACAACGAGGCGTTGATCTACGACGCGCTGGGCAAGTACGGCCAGGCAACGGATGTACTGACCGGCATTCTCGACAGCTCGGCGCACGCCGATGGCAAGTACTCCGAGCAGGAGAAGCAGAACCGCGCGATCTTTCTCGACCGGCTTGGCATCATCGATCGCGAAGAGAACAAGACGGCGGAGGCCGTGGCGGCTTACAAGCAGATCATCGACCTCGGCGGAGAGTACGCGGAACGCGGCTTCGACGGCGAGATCGATGCCTATCGCGACGCGCACCAGTGGAAGGAAGCAACCGAGGCCGCCGCCGAAGTGGCGAAGGCGCTGCCCAAGAACCACCTCGCTCAACTGGCCTACGCCGTGCAGCTTGCGGACACCGGGCAGGAGGTGGAGGGAATCGCGCTGGCCAAGGCGCAGTTGACCGGAGGCGCGGACGACCGCGAAGTGGATGAGGACCTGGCGCAGGTCTACATCCGGCTGAAGCGGTTCAAGGAGGCGAGCGAGCAGCTCGACAAGGCCGACGCGCTGGCCACAAAGCCGGACGAGAAGCTGGAAGTGCTCTACCTGCGCGGAGAGTTCTACGAGCGGCAGAAGATGTACGACCAGGCGGAGGTCCAGTTCCGCAAGGCGCTGGCGATCGACCCGCACAACCCAGGCGTGCTGAACTATCTGGGATATATGCTGGCCGACCAGGGCCAGAAACTGCCCGAGGCGCTGAAGATGATCCGCCAGGCGGTGGAGCTGGAGCCGCAGAACGGGGCCTACCTGGACTCGCTCGGCTGGGTCTACTTCAAGAGCGGGCAGTACCCCGAGGCGGAAGAGAACCTGCGCAAGGCCAATGAGCGCATGAACAGCGACCCGACCGTGCATGACCATCTGGGCGAGCTATACGAGAAGACCGGCAACCTGAAGATGGCGGTGGCGCAGTGGGAGCGGTCGATGACCGAATACGCCCACTCGCTGGCCGCCGACGCCGATCCCGAGGACGTGCAGAAGGTGCAGCACAAGCTGGAGAACGCGCGCGTCAAACTGGCCAAGCTGGGCCCCGCATCCGACAAGGGCGCCAAGTAACGGCCACGCAGCCGGACCCACTTCATTGCGCACGGTACACTTAACTCACTGTGACTTTGAATGAGGCGAAGAACTCCGGGCTGCACTGCTGCGCGGTCTGCGGTGACGCGGACGACGCGCTCACCGAGCGCGTCTACGCCGCGCCGCAGCGGCCAAGCCGCAGCGCGTTCCAGCGCGACTGCGAACGCATTGTGCAGGCGCGCGCGTTTCGCCGCCTGGCCGGCAAGACGCAGGTGTTCACCAGCCGCGCCAGTGACCACTTCCGCAGCCGCCTGACCCACACCATCGAGGTGGCGCAGATCGCGCGCGGCGTGGCCCAGGAGCTGGGGCTGAACCAGGAGCTGGCCGAGGCCCTGGCGCTGGTGCACGACATCGGGCACCCTCCGTTCGGGCACGCAGGCGAGCGAGCGCTGGATGAATGCCTGAAGCGGCACGGGTTGCGCTTCGACCACAACCTGCACGCGCTGCGCATCGTGGAGCACTTCGAGCTGCGCTACGCCGCGCATCGCGGGCTGAACCTGACACAAGGCGTGCGCGAGGGGATCATCAAGCACTCGCGCGACTATAGCGCCGGCGAGTATCCCGAGCTGGCCGGCTACCTACTCGACCGGCGGCCACCGCTGGAGGCGCAGATCATCGACCTGGCCGACGAGATTGCGTATCTTACGGCGGACCTGGACGACGGGGTGGAGTCGGGGCTGCTGGAGATCGACCACATCCGTGAGCACGTCGATCTGCTGGCCCAAAGCTATGCGCAGGTGGAGCGCGAGCACTCCGGCGTTGAGGCCAAGTACCTCTTCTACGAGGCGCTGCAACGGATGCAGAACATCCTGACCGACGACCTGATCGCGACCACGCTGGCCAATACGCGCGCGATCGGCGCCAGCAGCCTGGACGAGGTGCGCGCCCACCCCACGCGGCTGGCTACCTTCTCGACACTGGCGGAGGCGCAGCGCCAGCAGGAGAAGCGCTACCTCTACGAGACGCTGTATACCTGCCACGCGCTCTCGCTGGAGCACGACAAGGCCGAGCAGGTGGTCACGGCGCTCTTCGACTTCTGGATTGCGGAGCCAGAGGAACTGCCCTCAGGCTATGTGGAGCAGATCGAGAGCGAGGGGCTGGCGCGCGTCGTCGCCGACTACATCGCCGGGATGACGGACAGCTTCATCCTGCTGCAATACGCCCATGTAAAGCGCGCCGTGCGGCGGGAACGAACTACTTAGCGCCGATCTGCACCGATTAAACCGATAAGACCAAGACTGATGAAGGGGAAGCCGAACCTGCATTCCCACTCTCAACCTTCGTCTGCCTAGGATCGGTTTCATCGGTGTAGATCGGTGTTAAGC
>Ga0224534_1000259_pt1 | contig 35373 bp, 35 predicted proteins | sample 714E12024metaG_FD_172012 | JGI IMG/M metagenome (GOLD analysis project Ga0224534, IMG submission 172012) | Peat soil microbial communities from Stordalen Mire, Sweden - 717 E1 20-24 | ecosystem: Environmental > Terrestrial > Soil > Wetlands > Peat | place: Sweden: Norrbotten County, Stordalen... | reverse complement strand
CCAGGCTCAGTTGCTCGGCTTCGTGCATGTTGATGGTCAATCCTCAGCATGCCATCCGCTCCAGGCTCATCTTGTGTTGGAATCCCACCTCCCCTTCAGGCTCATCTTGTATTGGACAAGACTGCCACTTGCCAAATGCTGGATCCGTGGTAACATGCAGGACCTCGCGATTGGTTACCACTAGTCGCATAAGGTTCTGGAAGCGGCCTCCCCAAGGTTGAGGTCCTCGTTCATGGCGAGATTTCCCTCTGCCGATTCTGAACCTGCGGCGGTTGCATTTCGCGGCCGGTCTGACCAATTGCGGGATTGAGCATCTGGATAGTCTCGGGAAAGCGAATTGGTGCTAGTATGCAGCAGATTGCAGTCCAGAGTTCGGAATATTTGCGGTAAATGTCGGTAAGTTGTTGATAAAGCATGATAACGGACGTTCAGTAGTTTTGGAACTACAAATGCACCATGGACAGTCGGCGGTTTACGCGTCTGGCACGAGCTTTAAAATAAATGGGAAAGAAATAAGGTCTTGGGAGGGAACAATGAGGCGAATTGCAGTAGTATTTGGTCTGTTGGCTCTGCTGCTGCCATCGGCGGCTTGGGCAAACGGGATTGATCTAACGAATGTGTTTGGTTCGGTCAATCTCACCACCAATGGAATCTTATCCAGCCAGTCCCTGCTGCACAGTTTCAACGGGTTCACGGCGCCTGCCGGACATGCTCTGGGCCATGTTTCCTTTAAGACCGGCGTTTTCAACGGCACCAATCTCTGGGCCAGCGGAACCTTTTCCAGCGTGGGCTCCAGCTTTGTCGTGACCGGCGCAGGCGACTACGGCCAACCCGGGGGGACCATTTTTAGCGGCGCTTTTGTCGGGCCTATCACTTGGACGTTGGTTAATCACACCGCCCCGTTCGCCTATACCTTTACGCTCTCGGGCGAGATCTACGGAGAGCTCTATACCGGCCGGATGGTGGAGGGATTCACGACGCAGACTATTTTTCTGCACCAGAATCAATGGTTCAGGGATCAGACGGGCGACATCAATCTCGGCAAGACGAGCTTGGCCGTTCCTGAACCCGGCACACTGGGTCTCCTAGGAACAGGGCTTGTGGGTATAGCCGCAATGTTCCGTCGCAAGCTGCTCGGGACATAACGTAAATTTGTTGGTTCCCTCCCGAACACTCAACTCATGGCCCCGCCGCAAGGCGGGGCCTTTGAGTTTGAGCACAAGCCACTTGATGGGCTTCACAGGAAGGCCGGTTCCGCACCGAACCCTGCCCTTGCCTGGTAGGGTCTCAACTGCTTCGTGCCCCCCGATTCCGGCCCTGATTCGAACACCGCTTTGATGCCCGCCCCACGTCCTTTTGCTCGGTTACTGCGGTAACGGGCAGCGATGGCTTTGCCGTTGACCTTAGCTTTGTCCAAACCTACAGTCAGGCGCAGGGGGTTGTATGAAAGATATCCATGAGGTTTTGCGCCGCAAGCAGGCGCAGTACACACAGCTGGGTAAGCAGATCGAGATGCTGCAGCAGGCTGCCGAGAAACTGCGCGAGGTCGCGCCCTTGCTTGCCGAAACTGACACCGAGGACGATAGCGCAGTACTGGCGGAAGTGGACGACGAAAACTCCACTGCGATGGCGGCCAAGGCCAGCGCTCAATCCTCGCCCGCCGCGTCCAAGCCGGGGCGCAGCGTAACTCCTCGCTGGCCGTAGAAGAGGAGAGCGAGGCGGGAGGTTCGGTTCCATGGTATTGCAGGCATTGCTGGTGTCAACGGATGACCTGACGGCGGAAACGCTGATTCAGGTCCTGGCGCAGTTCGGCGTTGCGGTTGACCGGTCGAACGCGGCCGATGTCGCCGTGGCGCGACTGGCGGAGGAGCGTTTCGATCAGGTCATCGTGGACTTCGACAATCCTGAAGCGGCCTCTCTGCTGCTCGAAGGTTGCCGGCGTTTCTTCGGCCCAGACCGCAATCCGCCCGTCACCGTTGCCTTGCTGAACGATGCCTCGCAGATCCGCTCGATCCTCGGCGCGGGCGCTCATTTCATCCTCACCAAGCCAATCTCCCACGAGCAGGCTCAAAACACCTTTCGCGCTGCCACGGCGCTGCTGAAGCGCGAAAGGCGGCAATCGTTGCGGGTCGCTGTCCAGGCGGCGGTTTCGATTCGTGTCGACGAAAGCAACACTGTGGAAGGTATTCTGCTCGACCTGAGCACCGGCGGCATGGATGTGCTGGCGGCTAAGCCGCTTCCATCCGCAGCTCTTGTTCGCGTCTCCTTCGAGCTTCCCGACGGCAGCGCTGGCATTGAAGTGGACGCGGAGATTGCCTGGAGTGCCACCAACGGTCAAACTGGCCTGCGCTTCCTCGACATGGACGAAAAAATGCGCGAGGAAATGGGCGAGTGGCTGGCTGCCCATTCGCACGATGCTTTGCCCGAGGAACCCGAAGCGGTCACCCAGTGTAAACTGACGGACCTTAGCCTGGGCGGCTGCTACGTGCAGACCGAATCTCCCTTCCCTCAATCCTCAGCCATCGACCTGTGCCTGCGCGCCGCCGGGATGGAGATTCACGCCGAAGGTTTGGTCCGGGTCATGCATCCCGGACATGGCATGGGCATTGAATTCCCTGCCCGTACGGAAGACCAGCGCAAAAGCGTCGGCGAGTTCATCGAGTTCCTCACCGGCCAGCCCGGCGCCACTCCGCAACTGGAAACTTCGCCTCGTTCTCTCGTCGCCAGTGCGGTTGACTTGAGCCACACCAGCAGCGCCGAAACCGACCCGGAGGACCCACTCCTGGAATTACTGCGGACCGGCAATGCGCTGGAGGAAGAAGCGTTTCTCGCCGAACTGCACCGCCAGCGAACTCCGGCGAGCGTCAGCCAATAGACATCCGCCAATAGAAGCCAGCCCATCAGCGTTCGCCCAATAGTGCGGTGAGCCCCGCAAAAAAGCCGAGAACCAGATCGGCACCCCGTCTTTGGTGCCGGCCCAGTCCCCGGCGGGCTGTTCAACCTCATTGACCGCAGATTACCTCGACACCCCTTCCGGAATGATTTCGGTTCGGTTAATTTTCCGAGAATTCTCCGATGCAATAGAATTGCTCTGCGCGCCGCCGAGGCAACGGCAGTCCGATCAAGGCAGCGCGACGCGACCCCGTTGAACGTCAGGGAAAGGCTAATTGCTCAGAAGTCCGATCTCGCGCGCGTTGGTGCTCGCTGGCGCCTGTCTCGTGGCCATCACTCCGTTTTTCTGGTGGGGCAGTCCCTCCGGGCATGATTTCGAGTTCCACATGTTTTCGTGGATGGAAGTCCTAGGCCAATGGAAGCAGGGCATCGTATATCCGCGCTGGGCCGCGCTGGCGCACTGGGGATACGGCGAGGCTCGCTTCCTGTTTTATCCGCCCGCTTCCTGGACTCTGGGCGCCGCGCTCGGCGCTGCCTTGCCCTGGAAGATGGTGCCGGGCGCGTATTGCTGGATTGTCCTCACCCTTGCCGGAGCGGCCATGTACCGGCTCGCCCGCGAGTGGCTGCCGGCTCCGGATGCGTTGTTCGCGGCCGTGTTCTACGCGCTGAATCCCTACCACTTGTTGATTGTTTATTGGCGGAGCGCATACGCCGAACTGCTGGCTGCGGCCCTGCTCCCGCTTCTGCTGCTTTGTCTTCTGCGGCTCTTTTCGCGGGAATCCGAGCCGGGCTTTCGTCCGACGCTGTGGTTGGGTCTGACGCTGGCCGCAGCCTGGCTGACGAACGCACCCGCGGCGGTAATGATTTATTACTCAACGGCTGGACTGGCGTTGGTCTTGGCTGTGCGTGAGACCCTGCGGGAACGTTCATGGAGTCCGCAGATCTGGCGTCCCCTCGTTCGAACCTTAGTTCGAACAGCGCTGGCGATGCTCCTCGGAGCCGGCCTCGCGTCGTTTTACCTGCTTCCGGCAATCTACGAACAGCGGTGGGTCGACCTCAGCCAGGTGCTGTCGCCGGGAGTCCGGCCGCAGGACAATTTTATTTTCACCACCATCCCCGATCCCGATCACAACCGCTTCAATCTTCTGGTTTCGACTATAGCCCTTGCCGAAATCGGCGTCCTCGCTTTCGCGATCTGGGGTTCGAGCCGCTGGCGGGCGAAACGCGCAGGGGCAGCCGCTGACCGAAGCCCGTGGATGCTGCTTTCCGCCTGGGGTGCGCTCAGCACGATGCTCATGCTCTCGGCGAGCAATTTGTTCTGGCAGCATTTGCCCAAGCTCCGCTTCGTGCAACTTCCCTTCCGCTGGCTGCTGTGCATGAACGCCGCACTGGCAATGCTTCTGACCATAGCCGCCAAACGATGGCCTTCGCGCTTGCTGGCGTCTGCCGTTCTGCTGGCCGTCGTTATCGTCGCGGGCTATCGCATCCAGCCTCCTTGGTGGGACACGGCCGACGATATCCGCGAGATGAGCGATGCTCTCGCCGACGGCACTGGCTACGAGGGCGCCGACGAGTACGTCCCGGCCGGAGCCGATTCCTACGAATTGAACAAAAGTCTGGCTCGCGTCAGCGACGACGCGGGAGCGCCGGTTCAGAGCGAAATGCTGGCGTGGCGGCAGACGGAAAAACATTTCACCGTCCACGCCGCCGCACCGGAAAATCTAACCGTGCGCCTTTTCAACTATCCGGCGTGGGAAGCGGTCGTGAACGGCACGCCCACGGAAACGCGGACAACCGACCTCACCGGCCTGATAGTGATCCCCATCGCCGCTGGAGACAGCGATGTGCACATCCAATTCCGCCGGACGATCGATCGTTTCATCGGAAACGTCGTCTCGCTGATCAGCTTGGCTCTGCTTGTTGTCGCATGGCTTGGCCCAGCATGGATCAAGACGCGACGGCCGGACAGACGACCGTCGAACCTCGTGAGCCCCGTCGCATGACCGCACGCACGGTTCTGCTGGCAACTTCGAACGCCGGCAAACTCCGCGATTTCGCCGGAGCCGCCGCGCCCTTCGGCATCACGGTCGCAAACATTCCGCATTTTTCATCTCTGCCCGAGGTTGTCGAAGACGGAACGACTTTCGAAGAGAACGCGCGCAAGAAAGCAGAGTCCTACAGCCTGGCGGTTCTCGGCGAACTAGTCCTAGCCGACGACTCCGGCCTGGAGGTTGACGCGCTCGGTGGAGCGCCCGGCGTTCATTCCGCGCGCTACGCTGCCGGCGAACCTCATGCTGCGAAGTCGAACACGGATGACGAAGCCAACAACGCGCGCGTGCTGCGCGAACTAAAGGACGTTCCCGCGGAAAAACGCACCGCGCGTTTCATCTGCGTGCTGGCCGTGGCCCGCGATGGCCAGACGCTGCGCACCTTCCGCGGCGCCGCTGAAGGAATGATTCTCGACGCGCCCCGAGGCAAAAACGGCTTCGGATACGATCCGCTGTTCTTCTTCCCGCAAATCGGCAAGACCTTCGCCGAACTGACCGCGGAAGAAAAAGCGCAGTACAGTCATCGTGGCGCAGCTTTTCGCGCATTCCTGGAATGGTATCGGAACGCCAACGGTTAAAACCCCTAACCGCGGAGTGCGCAAAGATCGCGGAGGAATTCAAGCGCAGCCATTTGTCTGCGGCGGATTCCGCACGTTACCGTTAACCGACAAGTTTTTCTCTGCGCGCTCTGCGATCTCTGCGGTTCAAGGTTCACGCTCTCCTTGACTTCTTTTCTCAAGCAAACCGATAATAACGAGTTTGCACATCGGACCGCGTAAGGAGCTTTCATCGTGGCGTCAACTGCCAATCCCGTCGTTCCCAGTCCCGCCGCGCCAAAGATCAAGCCCGGCGTCGCTCCACTGCGCGCGGGCGAGGGAACGTCGTTCCTGTTGCGCCGCCTGCATTCGCTCAGCGGCGTTGTGCCCATCGGAGCCTTCCTTCTCGAACACTTCATCTCGAATGCCGAAGCTTTCAAGGGTCCCATTGCCTATGGAAAGCAAGTCGAGTTTCTGAATAGCCTGCCCTTCGTTTTTCTGCTGGAGTTGTTCTTCATTTGGATTCCGATCCTCTACCACGGCCTCTACGGCGTGTACATCTGGTATCAAGGCGACACCAACGTCGCCGATTATCCGTGGACTGGCAACTGGCTCTACACCTCCCAGCGCTATACCGGCATCATCGCGCTGATCTTCATGGCGCAGCATACTTACTTCCTGCGTTTTACTGGCGTGCACCTGCCGACACATCCTATGCAGTCGTACGCCAAAGTCCAGGGAGAATTTCAGAATCCGTGGATGATCGTTTTTTATGCGGCCGGCATCGTCGCCGCATCCTGGCACTTCAGCTACGGCCTGTGGCTTTTCGCCGCGAAGTGGGGAATTACGACCGGGGAAAGGGCGCGCCGCGGCTTTGGCTATATCTGCCTCGCGCTTGCTCTCTGCTTGGTTTCGATCGGCGCGGCCAGCATGTACGGATTCCTGAGCACGCCGTACCAGCCTGTGGACTCCAATGCTCCGGAAAATATCGTAATGCGATAGTGGTTGTGCTAGAAGGACCGGGCCCAGCCCGGCAGATCGGATTCATACAGCATGTCAGCAACTCCAAAAATCATCGTAGTGGGCGGCGGCCTCGCCGGCCTCTCCGCCGTCATCAAGATCGCCGAAATGGGCGGTGAGGTTGACCTGTTCTCGATCGTCCCCGTAAAGCGCTCGCACTCGGTTTGCGCGCAGGGAGGCATCAACGCCGCCAAGAACCTGAAGGGCGAAGGCGATTCCACCTGGATCCATTTCGACGACACCATCTACGGCGGCGACTTCCTCGCCAACCAGCCGCCGGTCAAGGCCATGTGCGAGGCCGCTCCCGGCATCATTGACCTGCTCGACCGCATGGGCGTTCCGTTCAATCGCACTCCCGAAGGTCTGCTCGACTTCCGCCGCTTTGGCGGCACGCTCTATAACCGCACCGCCTTCGCCGGAGCAACCACCGGCCAGCAGCTTCTCTACGCGCTCGACGAACAGGTCCGCCGCTACGAATCCGAGGGCAAGGTGAAGAAGTACGAGCACTGGGAATTTCTCTCCGCCGTGCTCGATGGAAGCCGCGTCTGCCGCGGCATCTGCGCGATGGATCTGCGGACGATGGAAGTGCGCACCTTCCCCGCCGACGCCATCATCATCTGTACGGGCGGCATTGGCGCCATCTTCGGCAAGTCCACCAATTCGGTGGTGTGCACGGGATCGGCGCAGTCCGCGCTCTATCAGCAGGGCTGCTACTACGCGAATGGCGAGTTCATACAAGTGCACCCCACCTGCATCCCCGGCGAAGACAAGCTGCGCCTCATGTCGGAATCGGCGCGCGGCGAAGGTGGACGCGTCTGGGTTCCGAAAACTCCTGGAGACCCGCGCGATCCCAAATCTATTCCGGAAAGCGACCGCTGGTACTTCCTCGAAGAGTGGTATCCGAAATACGGCAACCTCGTGCCGCGCGACGTGGCCACACGCGCGATTTTCAAAGTGGTGTACGAACTCAACCTCGGCATCGACGGCAAGCCAATGGTTTATCTTGACCTCACGCACATCGATCGCAAGACGCTCGACCGCAAGCTCGAAGGCATCCTGGAAATTTACGAGAAGTTTGTTGGCGACGATCCGCGCGACGTGCCCATGAAGATTTTCCCCGGCATGCACTACACCATGGGAGGACTCTGGATCGATTACAAGCAAGCCACCAACATTCCCGGAATCTACGCGGCAGGCGAGGCCGAATATCAATATCACGGCGCGAACCGCCTGGGTGCGAACTCGCTGGTGTCGTGCATTTTTGGAGGCTTCATCGCCGGGCCGAATGCCGTGCAGTACGCCACGAATCTGCAAGCCGCGCCGAGCAATTCCAACGCGCATTTTGAGGCGGAGCGTAAACGGCAGGAAGAAGTCAATGCCGGACTGATGAAAGCCGACGGCAACGAGAATCCCTTCCTGCTCTGGCGCGAACTCGGCGAAGTAATGACCGCGAACTGCACCGTGATCCGCTACAACAAGAAATGCGAGGAAGCAGACGCCAAGGTTGTGGAACTCTTGCAGCGCTTCCAGAAGATCAACCTCAGCGATCGCTCGCAGTGGGCGAACACGACCATCGCTTTCGCGCGCCAGTTGTACAACATGCTGCAATTGTCGCGAGTGATCGCGCAAGGAGCGGCCATGCGCGACGAATCTCGCGGCTCGCACTATAAGCCGGATTTCCCCGACCGCGACGACAAGAACTGGATGAAGACCACGAAAGCCGTCTACGCTCCCGAATTGGATGAACCGAAGTTTGAGTTCGAGCCGGTGGACGCGGCGCTGATTCCGCCGAGACCGAGGAAGTATTGATGAGAAGAAGTGAGAGAGCCGCTTTCGGAGATGCCTGTGTTTGATTCAATAGAATCCGCCCCTCGGAAGTGGAAGCTCCCTGCAATCTGGGTTTTCGCTTCACTTGTTGGGATTGCGCTCGGCACGCATGGAGTCTTGCAACATAGAGGTTTTTTCGCGGATGGCTGGTCGTAGCCCTTTGGACATTTGTGCTGATGATGTGGCTTCGCCAGTTCTACCGAGCATGTAGGTTAGGAGCTAGAGGCTAGAAGCTAATGGCTAATAACAACAAAACCGTAATCATCAAGATCAAACGCCAACTCACTCCCGACGCCAAGCCGGCATGGGAAGAGTTCGAGATTCCTTACAAGCCGAACATGAACATCACTTCGGCGCTGATGGAGATCGCGGCCAACCCCGTCACGCGCGACGGCAAGCAGACGACGCCCATCACCTACACCTCGAATTGCCTAGAAGAAATCTGCGGCTCCTGCGCCATGCTGATCAACGGACGCGCCGGCATGGCCTGCTCCTCACTGCTCGACCACCTCGATCAGCCGATCAAGCTCGAGCCTTTCTCGAAATTTCCCGTTGTGCGCGATCTGTCGGTTGACCGCAGCGTGCTCTTCGAGAACCTGAAGAAAGTCAAAGCCTGGATTCCAATCGACGGAACTTACGACCTCGGCTCCGGCCCGCGCATGAGCGCCGAGGCCCAGGAAAAAGCCTATCCGCTCTCGCGCTGCATTTCCTGTTGCTGCTGCATGGAAGCCTGCCCGCAGTTCAATGAGGACACGGGATTCGTCGGCGCGGCCACCATCTCGCAAGTGAGACTGTTCAACACGCACCCGACCGGCCAGGCCCTGAAGCGCGAGCGTCTGACGGCGCTCATGGGCGACGGCGGCATCCAGGAATGCGGCTACGCCCAAAACTGCGTGGAGATTTGCCCGAAGGACATCCCACTGACAACGTCAATCGCCGAAGTCGGCGGCCAGGTCATGAAGCAAGCGCTCGGCGATCTGCTCCGAAAGTGACGACGGTTTGCGACTCTTGATGCCCAGCCACTAAAAGGGGCCTGATTTCGGTGAACTTGAGGCATCGCTGAAGCGATGCCCCGATACGGCACCCGATTTTTCCGCAATCTTCCAGAGCACAACTTTGTATCCCCAAACGGCGCTTTTTCCGGCATTGGCACCTGAAATCACAAATTGTCCGCCGGTAACCATCGGCAACTCCCTTAAGTAAGGGGGTTTAGCCGGAATTGCTTCACAAGTTTGTTCACCTGTGGTTTACAATCGTTCTTCCTCTCGGGAAATGGGCACTTTTCCACAGCCCCGGAGGTGTTTCAAGTGGCGCAATGATGCCATCGTAATGACGCGAAGATCCACAACGCCAAGATTCATAACGCGAAGCCTGAAAAGCTCCAAACCGCCCGCTGCGCTGGTGGTTGCGCTGATCATGCTGGCGATGTTCGTTACGGTTGCGGCGCCGGGAACCGCTTTTGCCCTGCACCGCGTCGACCATCGCCACCACCGGATCCTGCACTCGTTTCACTTCCGGGGCCTTCGTGGTTTGCTCTGGAACCCACTGTTTCGCCCGTCGCACGATTCCCTGATCCGGCAAAACGAAGAAATCAACCGCCTCGATCTGCCACGCATTCAGGACGACGCTGAACTGGAAGCGCTCAAGGCCTCGGGCGCGCTGGTGCCCATCGAGGAAAGCGAATCTCTGAAGATTGAGAGCAGTCTTGATCCCTCACGCCGTTATTGTCGTCCGTGGACACGCGATTTCGTGCAGGATCTTTCCGAAGTCTATTACCGCCAGTTCCACGCGCAAATTCAGGTAAACTCCGCCGTCCGTACCGTCAAGGTGCAGAAGAAGCTTCGCCGCCGCAATCGCAACGCTGCTCCCGCCGAAGGCGACACCGCGTCGTCTCATCTCGCCGGCATCACCGTCGATCTCCAGCGCCGAGGCATGACGAAGGAGCAGATTCGATTCGTCGAGCACTACTTGTTCTATTTGAACGCGCTCGGCCTGGTCGAACCCGAAGAGGAGCGCCGCCACTGGTGCTTCCACGTAATGGTCTCCGACCGCTACAGCGACTGGCGCCAGACGCAGACGATTTTCCCGCGTCCGCCAGCCGAAGAACCTGCCACCGCACCGGTCACGGCCGCTGCCACTGCGATGGCCGCATCCAACTGAACCTCCGCCCGAACGCTGCCTCCGCTACAATCTCCACAGTATGATTGTTCTGATGGCCGGGCTTCCCGGAACCGGCAAAACCACGCTCGCTCGCGAGCTGGCCCACCGCACTCAGGGCGCGCTCCTTAGCAAAGACGAGATCCGCGCCGCTCTGTTCTCGCCAGAAGATATCGAATACTCGGTTAAGCAAGACGACTTCGTGATGGAGGTCATGCTCGAAGCTGCCCGCTTCCTGCTGCAAAATACCCCCACTCGCAAAATCTTCCTCGACGGTCGCACCTTCTCCCGCCGCTGCCAGATCGACCGCGTTCTCCATTTTGCCCGCGGACTCGCGCAGCCCTGGACGATTATCGAGTGCACGTGTTCCGATGAATCCGCACGCCGGCGTCTGGACCTCGAACCCGACCCTTCGCACCCCGCGCACAACCGGACCTTTGCGCTCTACCTCGAAGTGAAAGCCCGCTTCGAACCGATCACGTATCTGAAAACGATGATCAACACTGACGAGGCGCTTGAGCAGTGCATCGAGCAGGCTCTGGCCGCCGTGACTGTAGGATGAGCGATTCGATGGAGCGACGGGCGTCTCGCCCGGCTCTCCAGTAGAGGCTTGAACCCGAAGCTCGTATCTCGTAGCTCTGCCGCATCGGATAGAATCGTTGTTCACATGAAGAGGCTCGCCATGAACCAGCGAATCCTTGCCGTCGCACTCTCACTCGCCATTGCAGTTCCTCTCTGCGCGCAGACCGCCGTCTCTGCCAAGGCTCGCGAGATCCACAACTCGGCCATCGTCATCGACACCCACGCCGATACCCCGCAACGCTTCCTCGACGAAAACTACGACATCGGATCGACCGATCCCAAAGACCCCGGTAACATCAGCCTCGATAAGGCAAAAGCTGGAAATCTCGGCGCCGAGTTCTTTTCCATTTGGGCCGAGCCGGAAACCAACCAGGGCCACTTCGCCCGCCACACACTCGATCTCATCGATTCTGTGTACGAGCAGGCCGCCCGCCATCCCGACCGCATGATGATGGCCTTCAGTGTCGACGACATCGAGCGCGCCCACCGCGAGCACAAGCTCGCCGCCCTGCTTGGCATTGAAGGCGGCCACTCCATCGAAAACGACGTCCGCCTGCTGCGCGATTTCTACCGCCTCGGCGTTCGCTACATGACCCTGAGCTGGTCGAACACGAACGAGTGGGCCGACTCTTCCGGCGACATCGACGATCCCAAAGTCGAGCACCATAACGGACTCACTGAAGGCGGCAAGCAGATCGTCCTCGAGATGAACCGCCTCGGCATGATGGTCGATATCTCCCACGTTTCCGACAAGACGTTCTACGACGCTATCGCCGTCACCAAAGCGCCCCTCATCGCGTCGCATTCTTCCGCGCGCGCACTGACCAATCATCCGCGCAACATGACCGACGACATGCTCCGCGCCGTCGCCAAAAACGGTGGCGTCGTGCAGGTGAATTTCTTCAACGCCTTCATCGACGAGAACTACCGCAAGGCCTTCGAAGCGCAAGCCAAAGATCGCGACGCCGCCGTCAAGGCCTACACCGACCAACTCAAGGCCGCCGGAAAAACCGTCACCTACATCGATGCCGAGCGCATCGAGAGCGAGTGGGCTGCCAAGATTCCGCGCCCTCCCTTGAAATCGCTGATCGATCACATCGACCATATCGCCAAAGTCGCTGGCATTGACCACGTCGGCTTGGGCTCAGATTTCGACGGCGTCAGCGGAGCGACTCCCGCAGGCATCGACTCCGCTGCCGACCTGCCCAAGATCACGCAAGCCTTGCTCGACCGCGGTTACAGCGCCGACGATATCCGCAAGATTCTCGGCGGCAACCTGCTCCGCGTCTTCCGCGAAGCCGAGCGAGTCAGCCGTGAAATGCCCGCTAGATAGACGGCATCGGTGTCGTACAATCCTTTGTCGTACAATCAAGGATTGTCAAAACAAACACAGGAGCATCCATGCGAACTCTAATCCATACGCTTGTCCTGATCGTCTCCATGTCCCTGCTCGGTGCCGCGCAGGCAAACTCAACTTCACCTGCGGCAACAACGCCGCCCGCCCACAAGGTCAACACCGCTGCTGCCGCCGAGCCGACAGCCATCATCCACACCACGGCCGGCGATCTGCACTGCACGCTGTTTCCGAACGTAGCCCCGATCGGAGTCGAGAATTTCATCGGCCTTTCCGACGGCACCAAGGACTGGACTAACCCCATCTCTCACGCCAAGAAGCACGGCGTTCCGCTCTATGACGGCACTATCTTCCATCGTGTGATTCCCGAGTTCATGATTCAGGGTGGCGATCCCGCCGGCAACGGCGCGGGCGATCCCGGCTACAAATTCAAGAATGAGACTTCGCCCACGGTTAAATTCGATCGCCCCGGGCGTCTTGCCTACGCCAACTCCGGACCCGACACCAACGGCTCGCAGTTCTTCATCACCGAGGACGTTGCCCACAGTGCGCATTTGACCGGCCACTACACCATTTTCGGTCAATGCGACACGGCCGCGGTGGAGTTGGTCAAGAAGATCGCTCGCATGACACGCGACCCGAGTAACGACCGCCCGTTCCATCCCGTCAAGATCACGCACATCGAAATTGATCGCTCCGACGCATCCGCGCCCAAACCATCGGCGGGCGTGAAGCAGGTCATCGGGAAGTAGCTCATGTAGAGACGCGGCTTGCCGCGTCTCTACGCAAGAGTGTGAACGATCAATTTAGGAATTCGAAGGGACACTATGACCCGCACACCCGGAACCTATGCCGTGTTCGAAACCAGCGAGGGCACTATCGTTTGCCGCTTATTTGAGAAGGACGCCCCCAAGACTGTCGCCAACTTCGTCGAGCTCAGCGAAGGCAAGCGCGAGTGGACGCATCCCACCACCCGTAAGAAGACCACCGATCCCCTTTACCACGGGACGATTTTTCACCGGGTGATACCGGACTTCATGATCCAGGGCGGCGACCCGATGGGCACCGGTTTCGGCGGTCCCGGCTACCAGTTCGAAGACGAAACCAAAAGTTCGCCGCATCGCTTCGATAAGGCGGGAAAGCTGGCGATGGCCAACGCCGGCCCCAACACCAACGGATCGCAGTTTTTCATCACCGTCGGCAACACCGACTGGCTCACCGGCAAACACACGATTTTTGGCGAGGTAGTCGAGGGATACGAAGTCGTAGAAAAAGTTTCGAAAGTCGCTCGTAACCACCAAGACCGTCCCCATAAAGACGTGGTAGTGAAGTCGGTAAGGATCGAACGCTAGTGCTGCGAGTGCGTGATGAGTGATTCGGTGGAGGGACGGGCGTCTCGCGAGCCTGCCCTGCGCGAAGTCGAAGGGTCCAGCCGGCCGGGGACGCCCGGCTCTCCACAGTCAAGATCTCATTACAGCAAGCGTGTAATTCAGCCGACCAATTTTCCCCCACTCACCTTATAATAGCCGGAACCCTACCTAGCTTCTGGAGGCAAGTGTAATGGCGTCGTTTAATGGAGTTCCTGTCCCATCCAACGGGCAGAAGATCGAATACAGCAACGGCAAGTACCGCGTTCCCGATCGCCCGATCATCCCTTTCATTGAAGGAGACGGCACTGGCCGCGACATCTGGAAAGCCTCGGTCCGCGTCTTCGACGCCGCGGTCGAAAAGGCGTACCACGGGAAGCGCTCCGTCGCGTGGTATGAAGTTTTTGCCGGGGAAAAAGCCAAAACTCGCTTTCAGAACTGGCTCCCCGACGACACCATCGGCGCCATCCGTGAATTTCGCGTTGCCATCAAAGGCCCGCTGACCACGCCTGTCGGAGGCGGCATCCGCTCCCTCAACGTCGCCCTGCGCCAGATCCTCGATCTCTACTGCTGCGTGCGTCCTGTGAAGTATTATGCCGGCGTGCCCTCGCCCGTGAAGCATCCCGAACGCATGAACATCGTCATCTTCCGCGAAAACACAGAAGACGTTTACGCCGGCATCGAATGGGAAGAAGGCACGCCCGATTGCGCCCGCCTCATTGAATTCCTCAACAAAGACATGTTGAAAGGCGGCAAGAAGCAAATCCGCCTCGATTCCGGCATCAGCATCAAACCTATGTCCGTGACCGGCACCAAACGTTTGGTGCGCATGGCGATTAAGCACGCTCTCGAAAACAAGAACAAGGCGGTCACGCTCGTCCATAAAGGCAACATCCAGAAGTTCACCGAAGGCGCGTTCCGCAAGTGGGGATACGAACTCGCCACCGAGGAATTCCGCGATAAAGTTGTCACCGAGCGCGAGAGCTGGATCCTCAACAACAAGGATAAGAATCCCAATCTCACGGTCGAGGAAAACGCGAGCCTCATCGAACCCGGCCTCGAGTTTGCTCAAGACGATTTCCGCCAGGCCATCTACAAAGAAGTAAAAGACTGTCTCGATTCCATCTACACCACGCACGGCAAAGGCGCGTGGAAGAAAAAGCTGATGATCAACGACCGCATTGCCGACTCCATCTTCCAGCAGGTGGTGACGCGGGCCGATGAATACAGCGTTCTGGCCGCGCCCAACCTGAATGGCGACTACATCTCCGATGCTTGCGCCGCGCAGGTCGGCGGCCTCGGCATCGCTCCCGGAGCGAACATCGGCGACGGCTACGCCATCTTCGAAGCCACTCACGGTACCGCTCCCAAGTACGCCGACAAGGACGTCATCAATCCCGGCTCCGTCATTCTCTCGGGCGTCATGATGTTCCGCTTCCTCGGATGGGGCGAAGCTGCCGATCTGATCGAGCAGAGCCTGGAGCGCACCATCGAGCAGAAAAAAGTAACTTACGATTTCGAGCGCCTGATGGAAGGCGCCACCAAAGTGAAAACCAGCGAGTTTGCAACTTGTATGATCGACAACATGAGCGTCGCAGTCGCAGCGGACTGAGTTGACTCTTACTTTCCTTCGTGTACCCTAGTGTTTTTCGCGGGCAACGTTCTTGACGAGAAAGGAGCTTCATGCGTCATAAAGTAACGATCGTCGGTTCCGGAAACGTAGGTGCCACCACCGCTCACTGGATCGCGGCTAAAGAACTAGCCGATATCGTCCTCATCGATATCGTGGAAGGCTTCCCTCAAGGAAAAGGTCTCGACATGCTCGAGGCCATGCCGATCGAGAGGTGCAATTACAACATCCTCGGCACGAACGACTACGCGGACACCGCCAAGTCCGACATTGTCGTCATCACCGCGGGAATTCCACGCAAGGCCGGCATGACCCGCGACGACCTTCTGCATACCAACCACAAAATCATGAACGAAGTGGTCGCCAACGTCGTGCAGTACTCGCCGAACTGCATCCTCATCGTCGTCTCCAACCCCCTTGACGCCATGGCGCAGGCTGCCTACAAAATGAGCGGCTTTTCGCGCGAGCGCGTCATCGGCATGGCTGGCGTGCTCGACTCCGCCCGCTTCCGCACTTTTGTCGCCCAGGAACTCAACGTCAGCGTCGAGAACGTCAACGCTTTCGTTCTCGGTGGACACGGCGAAACCATGGTCCCGCTTCCCCGCTATTGCACCGTTGCCGGCATTCCCGTCCTCGAATTCATGAGCCAGGCTACTCTCGATCGCATCGTCCAGCGCACCCGCGAAGGTGGCGCCGAAATCGTCAAATATCTCAAGACCGGATCCGCTCACTACGCCCCGGCCGCCGCCGCGACCGAGATGGTCGAGGCCATCATCAGAGACAAGAGAAAGATTCTCCCGTGCTCCGCCTACCTCAACGGAGAGTATGGCATCCACGGACTCTTTGTCGGCGTCCCGGTGAAACTCGGCGTTAAGGGGATCGACCAGATCATCGAGATCGAACTCACGGCGGAAGAAAAAGTGGCGCTCGACAAAAGCGCCGCCGCCGTGAAAGAACTCGTCACGGTGATCAACGTCTAGACCTACGAGCAGCGGAGAGCGGAAAGAGCCGCGTAGATCGAGACGGCGAGGAGAAAATGGTTTTTCTTAAGAGCCTGCTGGCGGGAGTTGCGGCGGTGATGATCGTAGCCATCGCTTTGCCGTTCGCCATGAGGGTTTATTTGTGGATTCGTCGTCCAGCGAACACAGGTACGGACCTTGGATCGGTGGGTTGGGACCCGATCTCTCTAACAAAACCTGCGACCCCGTTCGTCGTGATCGGGATTTTTTTGGTAGGGTTCGTTTGGGAGTTTTTCCGTGCTACTCGAAAGTAGCCCTGCCCGTCTCTGATTTCCCTTTCGTGATCGCCCCAGCCTCGCTATAGTGTCTGAGGTCAGTACACGAGGGACACAGCCACTAATGGACTTCGATCAGCTCGAAATTTTTCTCGAGGTGGCGCGCCTCTCCAGCTTCTCGCGCGCGGCGGAGAAACGCTATCGCACCCAGCCCGCTGTCTCCTCCCAAATCCGGGCGCTGGAAGAAGAAGTGGGCGCTCGTCTGCTCGACCGCTCCGGAGGCCGCGTCTCGCTCACCGCGTCCGGCAAATTGTTTTTCAAGTATGCCGAGGAAACGATCGAACGGCGCAAGACGATCCTCACCGAAATCGCCGAGACCGAGCGCGTGCCCCGCGGCGAAATTGTCGTCGGAGCGAATGAAGGCACCTGCCTGCACATTTTGCCTGAGGTCTTCGCGCAATTCAAACGCGACTATCCGAATGTCGCCGTGAGCATCAAGCGCTCCGACTACGCCAGGATTCTCGAGTCGATTCTCGAAAACGCGGTCGACTTTGGCGTGGTCTCGCTGCCCGTAACCGACAACCGGCTCGAAGCGCAAATGATTCATCGCGACGAACTCGTCGTGATCACGGCCCCGTGTCATGCGCTCGCGGCGAGGAAGAGCGTCACCGTGGCTGAGGTCTCGGCCTATCCGCTCGTCGTGCCGAAGCTCGGCCACACCCGCGACGCGCTCGATGCGCTGTTCTATGACCATCACTTGAAGCCGAAATTGGCTATGGAGCTCGATTCGAGCGAACTGCTGAAGCGTTTCGTGGCAGCCGACGTCGGGGTGGGATTTATCGCGCGGTCGAATATCGAGGAAGACATTCGCGCCAAGGCGCTAGTTGCGATCACACTCGCCGACGCGCAAATCCGGCGCGACCTCGCGCTCGTGTTCCGCAAAGACAAATCGCTCAGCCGCGCCGCCAAGGCCTTCATGGACATCGCGGTCAAGCAAAAGAATTTTCCCACGGCCGGGACTGCGAAGCGATCCAAATGAACAGGGTTACGTGTCTGGCGCTCTTCTTGTCCTTGTTCCTTTCGGCTGCCGCCGCCCAGAAGCAGTCCACCAGCGGCAAACTTTCCCCGGTCGCCGCCTACAAGCTCGTTGCGTTAAAAGTCGCGGGAACGGCGCACTATACCGACAAAGAAATTCTTGCCGCGAGCGGCCTGCAAATCGGCCAGAACGCCGCCGATGGCGATTTCAAAGAGGCGGTGCAGCGCCTGGGCGATTCTGGCGTGTTCAGCAACGTTGCCTATTCCTATTCCTTTTCCAGTGCGGGCATAAAACTCGAACTGCAGCTTGCCGATACCGACAAGAACAAGCTCGTTCCCGCGCGCTTCGAAAACTTCGTCTGGTTCACCGACGACGAACTGCGCACCGCGGTCCAGCGCCAAGTTCCGCTGTTCAAGCAGATGCTGCCGATTGCCGGCAACCTTCCCGATCGAGTTTCCGAGGCGCTGCAAGCCATTCTCACCGAAAAGCAATTTCCGGGGGGGGTAGATTACTTGCGCAATACAGACGGATCGGACGGCGCACTGACTGCAATCGTTTATCGCGTCGAGGAAGTCAGTATCCGGATTAGCGGCTTCGAATTCCCGGGAGCTTCGCCGGAGCAGACGGCTCTACTCACAACCGCGGCGCGCCGCGCCATCGGCGGAAACTACTCTCGCCCCGGTCTCGCTGTGGTCGCGAAGCTTGACCTGCTGCCGGTATACCTCCAACGCGGATATTTGAGGGCCGAGTTTGGGCCGTCCGACGCGCGCGTGCTGCCCCACCCCCCCGCTGCGGATGATGCGCAAGGTCTGGCCGACGTTCAGGTGGATGCGATCGTGCCGGTTACGCCGGGCGAGGTGTATTCAACTTCCAGCGTCGATTGGAAGGGCAACTCTGCAATCGCCACCAGTGAAGTCGCGCCCCTCCTCCACTTGCCGCCAGGCCAGCCCGCCGACGCCGTGCGTCTTCTCCGCGACCTCGAAAACGTGAGCGAGCTTTACCGTAGCCGCGGCTACATGACAGTCCAGATCAAGCCCGACGCCCAGTTCGACGATGAGAAAAGCACCGTGCGCTACGGCCTCAACATCGTCGAGGGCGACCTCTACAAGATGGGAGAGTTGGAGATCTTAGGACTCGACACGCAGGCCAAAGCCCGTATGCGGGCGGCGTGGACTCTGCGCGAAGGTGAGCCCTACAACGCCGACTACCCCAAGAAATTTCTGGAGGATACCAGACAGCTCGCTCCGCGCGGCGTGCCGTGGGCCGTCAGCATTCATGAATCGCTGGACGCGAAGGACAAGACGGTGGACGTGGAAATCCGTTTCAAACAGCAGTAGCGCTCGAAACTGCGGATTGCGAAGAGCAAAATATTTTGCAACCCGAGGCTTGCGGGCGAATCCTTATAGGACCATCGTGGGGTTTCGCTTTTGGACGATCACTCCGTTTCACCTGAGAGGAAAACAATATGAAAGTGAATCGAATTGCGGCTGCGGTTCTTGGGATGCAGATGTTGGCCGGCCTCGGGGCGGTTCCGGCGCTCGCTGCCGGTAAGAGCCAGACCTTGACCGGCGAAGTGAGCGACGCCATGTGCGGGGCGAAGCATGAAATGCCCGGCAATGCCGCGGAGTGCACGCGCGGCTGCGTAAAGCATGGATCGAAGTACGCGCTCGTGGTCGGGGACAAAGTCTACACACTGGAAACATCGGATAAAACCGCGCTCGGTAAGCTCAACGATCTGGCGGGAGCGAAGGCAAAGGTGACCGGAGAAGTGGCCGGCGATACGATCACGGTAAAATCGGTGGCTGCGGGATCGTAACACACACTGTCATCCTGAGCGAAGCGAAGGACCTCATGTATTTGGGCCCGCCGAAATGCATAGGTCTTTCGCTTCGCTCAAGATGACAATCGCAACTTAACTTCAATAAAAACCCGGCGGTCTAGCCGCCGGTTTCTTGTTGCTTCCGCAAACTGCCGCTGCTTCTAATTCTGGCTCGGATTCGTCGGGTTCGGATTATTCTGGTCCGGATTATCGTCCCGGCGCTTCAGCGTTGGACGATCGTCGTCGCTGTTCGTGTCCGTGCCGCTCGTCTTGTCGCTGGTTGAAGTTCGGCGCAGGCTGGGACGGTTCCCATCCTTCTCTTCGACGACCTTGTGCCGGTTCTCGATGGTGGCGAGCCGCGCTTTCACGTCGTCAAACTCTGACGTGGAAACGATGTATTGCGCCTTCGCCGGAAGAATGGTCGCGATCTCCTTTTGCGACGCCTCAATGCGGTCGGGCGTTTGCGGGTGCGAAGCGAAGGCCTTGGCGATCGAGCCCGGCTTCTTCTTCTCTTTCGCCTGAATTTTTTCGAAGAAGCTGATGAAAGCCTGCGGATCGTATCCCGTCTTATACATATATTGCAAGCCGAGGTAGTCCGCTTCCGCTTCGAAATTGCGCTGGAACTTCATAAACGTGAGTGGCAAGCCCAGGCCGGCTGCTTCGTAGATTCCGTAGCCTATGCCACCCCCGATGAAGATCAGAGGAATCGTCCCGATGTTCGCCCAATTCGCCCGCGTCATCTGACGCATCCCGTGGCGGGCACAAACGTGCGAAATCTCATGCGCCATCACGCCGGCCAGTTCGGCCTCTTCGTCGGCCGCCAGAATCAGGCCGGAGTTCACATAGAAGAATCCACCGGGCAGCGCGAATGCGTTTATTTCGTCGGAGTCGATGACCTTGATGGTAAACGGCACCTGCGCGTCGGAATTACGCACCAGATTTTGGCCGATGCGATTGACGTACTCGTTGACCACCGGGTCCTGGACGAGCTTCACGCTTTGCTCGACCTGCATCGAATATTGTTTGCCGATCTTGATTTCGGTCTCGAGCGAGTACCAGTTGCCCAAACCGCGCGCGCCGATCTTGCGATTGCCGATGGCGTCCACATCGGCTTCGCTGCCATCGTGCTTGACCTTGCTGTCGTCGGGCTCCTGGATGGGAGGCGGCCCACTCGGGGCCGCATCGCTGCCAGCGGTGTCGGAAGTAGAATCCGCGGGCGGAGTCGAAGTCGGACTGGTGCTTGCCGGGGGATTCTGCGTTGGCGCGGGCGTTGCTCCAGTCGTTGACCCGGCTGTTGACCCGGCCGTTGAGCCACTAGTGGGCTGCGTGCCCTGCGGCTGCGCCGTCTGATCTTTTGTTGTCTGCGGCTGTGCTGTTTGCGGCTGCGAGGCTTGTGGCTGTGCGCTTGGCGTCTGGGAAGTTTGATCCTGCGCCAGCGCGGGCAGCGCCATCAGCGCTAGCAAACTGAGGGAGATCAGCAATTTACGGAACGACATTTGGACACCCCGCGGAAACCCGGTCGGTTGAGAAGATTATACCCCCGCTAGCAAGTCTGGACCGGCGGAGTTTCCCCACTTAGTTGGACGCTGGCTCGCGCCGGAAAGATACCCGTTATTTTCACAGAACGTGCCGGCTGATGTTCTTTTTGGATCGCATCTGGAACATGGTTACGACTGCTCGGCCTCGCCGTCTAGCGCCATCGCCATTCACGACGAGCAGGGTTTCAATTTTGCCGGCGTTGGCGATATGGTTACTAACCAGTTAGTACGGCGGGGTACCCCCCTCCCCCCCGGTCTTCTGGAATCATAGAGTTATGGGGCAAATTCCCGCAAAGTATTCGGCATAAAGGACTTATAGGTAAAGTATTCGGGAATAAGGAGTTAACTCCAAAAGAGCGCTGAAAATGGTCTTGGGGAAGCGTCGAGGTCCGTCTTGAGAGACTGGCACACTTCTCGCTCCCCCAATCAGATCTCCATTATCGCGCGCGGCGGGTTGGATGTCTGTGACGCGGCGCACAGGCTGTTTGTGATGAAAAAAGCCGCAGCCTCGCGTCCACCGTTCTATCCGTTCTTCGGATGTGAGCGAGCGCCATTACCGCCCCCTGCCTTGGCCGCCATCGCTGCGGGTTTCCTAGCCCTGAAAGGGCGCTTCTTTGTCTCCGTGCGAAATCTAGCGCCGTTCTTGGTAGTCGCTTCCGGCAAAGCTTCGGGATGAAGGGCGGTGATGACGGCGGCTGGATTCTTGTCGATCACTGTGAGCAGAGTGCGGGCTGGCGCTTCTGGCTTGCGGCGTCCGCCCTCCCAATGTTTGATCGCATCCAGGCTGAATCCGAAGGTGTCGGAAAAGCGGGATTGCGTCATGTTGAGCTTGTTGCGGATGCTTTTCACATCGACTTCATCCGGCACATGCACCTTGAAGCCTTTCCGCTCTCCTGCGAGAAAAGCTTCAATCTCGTCCAGTCCGGTCATGAACGGTTCAAACGCGGTTTTCATCGTCTATCTCCGGTAGCTGTCAACGATTTCGTCGGCACGCTTCTTCAGGGCATTGCGTTCGGCCTTCGTCAAATTGGCCTTCGTGTTCTTCGGAAAAACGGTAATGAGGAAGACCGGAAATTTGTCGTTGCGCCAGATATACACCACCCGCGCCCCGCCTCTCTTTCCCATGCCTTGGCGCGGTACGCGAACCTTGCGAAATCCGCCCGTCCCCGCCATCACATCGCCGCACTGTGGATTCTCTGCAATCAAGGTCACAATATCCTCGCGCTCCCTCTCGCTGAAAAGCTTGGCTGCGAGGGCGATGTAAGAAGGCGTTTCGACAACGGTCTGCCTGTTCATCTTGTACTCCAATGGACACCGTCGGTCAAGAGAAATCGTGTGCCAGTGGACACCACGCGTTTACCCGAAAAGCGAGCAGCGCCGCAATACCGCCTGAGATATTTGGGCATAAGGAAGCGTAAGTGCGAATGCCCGCGAGAAATGTGACCGCGCAAACACCCGCCTCTTGCAAAAAGCGCAAGGAGTGGGGCACCCCGGCCGTAAGGCCATAACGACAGCGATCACGGAGGAGTGAGCCCTGGATAGGATCGTGGCTGCGTCTCTCTATCCTTTGCCATGTCAACTGCTTCGTGAAAGACTCCCTTTGCGTCCTCAAACTTAAGAGAGTATTTTGTTCGTTGATCCTGGAGGTCACTTGGTGTGACTCCATTGAAGATGTAGACCAGCACTCCGGTCATTATTTTCCCTTCGGGCATTGGGTCACGGAACGCCTTTTCGTAAAGCGCATCGACAGCAGCGTAGGTAGTCACACGCCCTTGCTCGTCTGACGTTACCACCGGTCCCGTAATGCCCTGCATGGCTCCGTCGTGTTGCTTTTTGTCAGGGGTCGTAACTGACAGACGCCATGAGTGTATTGAAGTGGGCGCGCCAGTATTTCGAACTTCTACAATCAAAATCGCTATAGGGAGTTTGTTGGGATTAGCGCCAGACACCTTTCTTTGGATCTCTGCGTATAGTCTTGGTCGAAGGTTGTACCACACGGAAAAGAACGATACCACGAGAAAACTCCATAGCACCCATTTGGACGCTTTCCATGAAAGACTACGACCTTGTTTGTGCTCCCATGCCCAAATCGCAGCCATTACGACGCCTCCCGTGATCCATCCAGCCAGGGAGCAGACCAGTGCAAAAAGGAATTCAGGAATCGCGTGGATGACTGTGGAAACGTCCGAGAACATCTTTGCAGTTTATCGGCGGGAGGCCGACATCTCCGGTGAGTAAGTATAGCGCACGTTGCTCTTGAGCATCGGCAGAGAAAAAACGACGGGCACCCCCAGAATGTTGCGAAGAACTGAAAACTGGGAGCCGACCGTTGATAGCTGCTCTATGTCCAGCGGAACCAGCGCAGGGCCAGGATGAACGAGACGCCTCCCCAGAGGGCGAGAATCAGAAGGCGCAGCGACTGCGAATGGAGCGATGCGCCTTCTAAGATGGTGGCTCTGAGGGCGTCGTTGAGAGCGGTCAGGGGCAGGGCTTTGATGAAGGGCTGCGCTTTGGCTGGGAAGTGCTGGTAGGAGAAGAAGACGCCGGAGAAAATCCACATCGGCATCATTACGAGATTGATCAGGCCGCTGACAGTTTCGATTTTCTGAGCGCGGCAGGCGGTGAGCAGGCCAACGCCGCCAAAGGCGACCGCGCCGAGCGTTCCCAGCAAGATCACCGAAACAATCGAGCCCAGCATGGGCATGTGAAACACCAGGACTCCGAAGCCGAGCAGCAGCGCGACCTCGATCACCATCAGAACCAGACGGCTGGTGGTGAGGGCGAGCAGGAAATCGGTGCGGCGCATCGGAGTGGCAATGAAGCGCTTCAGCAGCTTGCGCTGGCGCATTTCGACGAGCGCGAAGCCGACTCCCCACATGCCGGAGTTCATGAGGTTCATGCCGAGCAGGCCGGGAATGAGGAAGTCGATGTAGCGGGAACCGGGCTCGCTGGAGATTTTATTCGACGTGGCGAGCGCGTCTTTGCGTCCGGCGGCGGCCTGAAGGGCGGTATCGATCTCGGAGCGCGAGAGCACGCTTTCGGGGCGCGACGGGTCGTAATCGTAGGTGACGCTGCCATCGGGGTTGGGCTCGACGACCAGATCGAACTTTCCGAAATGAAAACCTTTGAGCGCCGCTTCACGGTCGAGGATTGTTGCTTGGATGGAGGAGTGGGCGGACGAGCGTTTATCGGACGAGGCTTGCAGTAGAGCTAGCGTTTTCGCGGCGCCGGCGCTTTGGACCACGGCGACCGAAGTGGCGCTGGCAGGCTTGTTGCGGAAGGCGATGCCGAGTCCGAAGGCCAGCAGGAGAGGGAAAACAAAGACCCAGAAGATGATTTCCGGCTCGCGTTTGAGCTCCAGCGTGCGGGCCCAGAGCAGGTGCGTATAGCCGGACCAGCGGCCGTTGCGACGGGTGGGAACGGAGGGAACTGGCGGCTGGCCGTCGACGTTCGGAGTCTTTGGAACTGGAACTGGAACTGGAATTGGCATGGGGGTTTCGGTTGCCATTCAGTTCTCCCGCAGATGGCGGCCGGTCAACTTGACGAAGACGTCTTCGAGGCTCGCCTGGCGCGTGCTCAGGTGTTCGAGTTGCTGGCCTTGACGATTCAACGCTTCGAGCAACGCGGGAATGGCGAGGTGCGGCTCGCGCACGTTAAGGCAGATTGTGCCGTCCTCATTGCGGACGGATTCGACGCTGGGCAGCGCGCGCCACAGATCCATTCTTTGTCCTTGTCCTTGTCCGTTTGAGTTACCGGCGGCGTTGTTACTGACATTGTTACTCACTTCGAACTCGACCACGTGATGGCCGCCGAGGCGGTCAATCAAGTCGGAGGGAGTTCCTTCGGCGATGATCTGTCCGTGATCGACGATGGCCAGCCGGTCGCAGAGGCGTTCGGCCTCGTCCATGTAATGAGTGGTGAGCAGGACGGTGCCACCTTTTTTCTGGAAGGCGCGGACGATCTCCCAGAGCTGGCGGCGGCTTTGGGGATCGAGTCCGGTGGTGGGCTCGTCGAGAAAAAGGATGCGCGGATTGCCGACCAGCGCGGTGGCAACGGCGAGGCGCTGCTTCTGGCCACCGGAAAGTTTGCCGGCCCAGGCGTCGGCTTTTTCCGTGAGTTCTAGTTCTTCGAGGACTGCCGACGAGGGACGCGGCTCGCTGTAGAAACTGGCGAAGAGTTCGATGGTCTCGCGGACGCTCAGTTTTTCCGAGAGGCGAGTCTCCTGCAACGAAATGCCGATCCACTCGCGGAGCTGGCGCGGGTGTTCGGCCCAGGTGTGGCCGAAGATGCGGACTTCGCCGGAAGTGGGTGCGAGCAGGCCTTCGAGGATTTCGATGGTCGTGGTCTTCCCTGCTCCGTTCGGACCGAGCAGGCCAAAGCATTCGCCAGCCTCGATGCGCAGACTGAGCCCGCGGACGGCTTCGACTTTGCCGTCGTAGGTCTTGCGCAGGTTGGCGCACTCGATTGGAGACCCCATCAGGGCATTCTAGCGCAGGTTTACGGTCCAGAATGTGAATGGCTTGTTACTGGCATGGACGCGTCTCCCTTGGCATCCTGCCAGAGGATCGCGTTTAGCTTTTTCGCATCGACCGCATCGGGCCTGGAAAAATTCATCAGTGACGATTCTTTCGCTCCCAGAGCCGTCCTGGCGTTCATCTGGTAGATCAGCCCACTGCGAAGGTTACGATCGTCAGCTTGATACGGCGGCTGCGTACCGGGACCGGAGAACAGCGGCGCCATCAGCGGCGCGTGCGCGTCGAACAAGTTCATCGGGGAAAGGCCAAGCAGAGCTTCCATGGTATGGATCATGCTGACGGTCGTGTAGAAGCGTTGATCGACGAAGGTTTGCGGCGCGCGCGGCGCATATTTGCTGATGACCAAAGCGGTAGATCGATGGGCATCGATGTGATCGGCGCCGTCCTGTGCGTCGTCTTCAACCACGAAGATGGCGGTGTCGTCCCAGTAGGGACTATGGGAAACGGCATCGACGACGCGGCCGACCGCTAGATCGTTGTCGGCGACCGAGGCCTGCGGCGTGGGCTTGCCGGGGCGCGTGCCTCCGGTGTGGTCGTCGGGCAGGTAGAGCAGCGTGAACTGCGGAAGTTCTTTGGCGGTTCCCTTCGCTTTTACGAACTCGTCGAATTCGCGGAGGAATTCGTCGGCGCGGAGTTGGTCGGGATAGTCCGTGTTAAAGTCGGGAAATTGCGGATCGTAGTGGTCGCGCAGCGCGGCTTTGGTGGGACGCATGCGCTTGATCTGTGGAATGGGCCAGGGCCACGGGCTTGGCCCGCCGCGCGGATTGCCGACGTTCGCGGGCAAGGGATCGCCTTTCTTGATTTCGGGGACTGGGCAAGTTGCGGAACTGGGAGACGGCGCGCCTTCCTTTGGGGATTTCGCTTTTTCGCTTTTGCACCAGACGGCGGCGATGAATTCTCCGTAGATGCGATAGGTGAGGCCGCGGCGGGCTAGGTCGTCCCAGAGGAAGCCGGTGGCGGGGTCGTCGACGTCGGGGATTCCCTGCTCGAGCGGGAATTCATCGGCGACGCTGCCGCCGAAGTCGTAGGTTCGCTCTTTGCTGCGATAAGCGATGGGCCATGTTTTTTCGTTGTAGTCGGAGGTGGTGGCGGCGGTGGACCAAAGGTGACCGTCGCCGGAAACTTCTCCGCTGTCGTAGAAATTGTCTAGCACTCCGAATTGCAGGGCCAGTTTGTGCTGGTTGGGCGTGATCTCAGCGCCATACATGGTCAGCGATGCGTCGCCGTCGCCGACGGGCAGGTCACCGAAGATCTGATCGTAGGTGCGATTTTCTTTCAGAACGTAGATCACGTGGCGAATGGGGTTCGCTCCTCCGGCGAATTCAAGCTTGCCACCATCGGAGCGGAGGAGATTGTCTTCTTCGACCTGGCGTGTGTAGGCGGCGAGATTCTTATCGATGTCAGCGAGGCTGAGGCGCTGGATGGAGCCGCCGATCAGGGTTGGGATATAAGGATGTTTTCTCTTGCGCTCGCCTTTCAATGTGTTCTGCATGTTGTTGGGGCCGCTGCCTTGGCCTTTAGCTGTGGCGATGAGGAGGTCGTTGCCCGCAATGGCGAGCGCGCTGGGATACCACTCGGTGGGGATAAAACCGATCGGAGGCGAATCCGACGTGCGGGCCATCACCGGTGGTCGATTGGAATCCTTGACGTCGAACACAGCGATCGCATCAAGCGAGGCACTGGCGGCGTAAAGATACTTGCCATCCAACGAGAGAGCAATGGACTGGAAGACAGATCCGGGGTTGCCTCGATCGCTGCGATACCGAATGTATGTGACAGCGGAACTTAGATTGACAGCTGCTACGGAATCGGCGTTCGCCAGTGCAATGTAAAGACTATTCTCTTTATCATTTAGCAGCATCGCGGTCGCGTGCGAACTCGGACCTACGGAATCATTAGGTGTCCCTACTTCTATCCAGCGTGCAACCTTGCCAGTTTGAAGATCGAGCTCGGCAACTTCGCTGCTATTCCACAGACTAACCCAGGCCTTGGTTCCGGCTTTGTTGGCAATCACTGTGTATGGGTATGCGCTGGGAATGTAGCGACTGCGACTTAGGTCGAAAGTCTGCAGGGTCTTGCCTGAACTCGCGTCGACGAGAATGGCATTGTCGGAAAGATTGTTAACGATGAGCAGCCGGTCGCGCTTCGCACCGGGCAACACTGCGAATCCCGCGGGGTACGGCGCCGCGGTTCCGGCGGGAGTTGTGCGTAGAGCAAACGCGACTTCTTTGCCTTCGGCGATAGGCTGGGGCGGGATCTTGATGAAACGCTCGGGGGTCACTCGTCCGTCGGCGAACTTGTACACCGCGATGCCGTTGCCGGTGCTGGTTGGCTTCTCGCCGGTAGGATCGGTGATCGAGCCCATCGAGGCATAAAGATGCTTGCCGTCGCTCGAAAACGCGAGGCCGATGAAATAGCTTTGGCGAGTGGAATAATCGTTGCTCAGGCGGTCGTCGGGAAAGTCGTGGAGTTGATTGTTGCTGAGATCGAGAATGGCGATTGACTGGCGCTCGCCCGCTTCCTCGGTGCCGTAGCCCTGGTTGAGCAGCGCGGCGTAACGGCCGTCGGGGCTGAGGGCGATGGTTGCAGGGAAGCTGTTGGTGCGGGCGAGATAGCCGGGGACGGGGAGGGTCAGGCTCTTGCTCGTCGGAAGATTGATGCGGCGCGAGCGGTCGGCGGCGCGAGCGATCACGAACACAACAAGAAACGAGGAAAGAGCGAGGAGGGAGACAACGGCGATCTTTCTTATGAACTGGTTCGCAAGGTTTTTCACGAGCGGAGGCCTCGGGAGGTTTGTACCATCCGGGTCGTCTGTGAGGCAAATCGGCAAGCTGCCGCCCTGCAAAGTTCACACAGTCTCTGTCGTTGTACAATCGGTGTTCCCCATCTCGCGAAGGCGACGATAAGGAGCTTTCTTCGGCATGAATCGGCAAATCGCAAATCGCAGAATCATATTTCCGGCCTTCTTCTGTGCGCTCGTCTTGTCCGCGGCAGTCGCGCAGGAAGTGCCGGTGGTCAAGCCGGAAACCGTCGGCCTGTCGCCGGAACGGCTGGAGCGCATCGCCGGCACGGTGCAGCGCAGCATCGACGAAAAGCGAATCGCGGGCGCGGTCACGCTGGTGGCCCGTCGCGGCCATGTGGCGTGGTTCAAGGCGCAGGGCATGGCAGACCGCGAAGCGGGCAAGCCGATGCGCCCCGACACCATGTTCCGCATCTGCTCCATGACGAAGCCCATCACCAGCGCGGCGGTCATGATGTTGTACGAAGAGGGCCACTTCCTGCTCGACGACCCGGTCTCAAAGTACCTGCCCGAGTTCAAGAATCCGAAAGTGCTGGTCAAGCCCGCGTCCGGCGCACCGTACACGATCCCCGCGACTCATGAGATCACCATTCGCGACCTGTTGCGTCACACCTCTGGAATCACTTACCACTGGAATGAGGACCTCGGCCCCATGTATAAAGACGCGAATGTCGCTTCTGGCCTCCTGCCTTACGACGGCACCATCGAAGACAGCACCAAGCGCCTCGCGGGCCTTCCGCTTCTTTTCAACCCCGGCGAGAAGTTTGAATATAGCCTCGGCGTTGACGTGCTGGGACGGCTGGTGGAAGTGCTGTCTGGCAAACCGCTGGACGAATTCTTTCGTACCCGCATCTTCGAGCCTTTGGGCATGAAAGACACTTATTTCTATCCACCCGACGGCAAACTGGAGCGGCTCGCCACGGCCTACACCTACTACGACGAGAAAGGCCTGAACCGCTTTCCCGATACTCCGATCACGGAAGGCGCCTTCACATATTCGGCGGACTACCCGGCGCGAGGCCCGAAGAAGCTGTTCTCTGGCGGCGCCGGACTGGTGTCGACGGCGACCGATTATGCGCGTTTCTGCCAGATGATGCTCGACGGCGGCAAGGTGGGGAGCACTCGTTTGTTGAGCCGCAAGTCGGTTGAATTGATGACCCAGGACCAATTGGGAAAGATAAGTCCGGACCAGGGCTTCGGGCTCGGCTTCGGCGTCAATGGAGTGAAAGCGCCGCTCTCCGAACTTGGATCCCCGGGGGAATACAACTGGGGAGGCTTCTTCTACACCGCATTTTCCATCGACCCGAAGGAACAGATGATCGTGATCTTCATGGGGCAACTGCATCCGGCGGGCGATTTGACCCTCGACCGTCAAGTGAATGAGCTGGCGTATCAGGCGATCATCGACTGAAGTCGGATACACCGGTGGGCTCGACTTCTGTCACCGAAGCCCGAGCAGAACCGCGACATACTGGCGCACTTTGCCGACTAACGCGGGCTCGGCCTTGGAGTGGAATTTCGCTTTGCGGCCAGCCCAATCCATGCTCTTCAACTGATCGACGAGAACCGCTCCCTCCACCTGGTCAACTGTGATAGGCAGAGCGAAGGGATAGGGTTTGCGCTTGCTCGTGATCGGACAAACAATGGCGAGGCCGCTGGCGCGGTTGTAGCGCTGATCCGTAAGCACCAATGCGGGGCGCCGCTTGGCCTGCTCGCGGCCAACTTGCGGATCGAAGTCCATCATCACGATGTCCCCGGCTTCTGGGACGTAGGGAATCACGGCGTCACCATTCGACAACTTCTTTCCCCACTTCCGCGCCGGTGGAGATCCCGGCGTAGCGGTTCTCTGGAGTGATCTGGGAAACGAGTTGCGCGAGCGTGGGAATTTTGGTTGCCCGGCGCAGTTCGACGCGGCCTTCGGCGGCTTCGATCTCCAGCGAATCGCCTTCCTTCATTCTGGCTTCTTCAAGCACGGGCTTGGGGATGCGCACGGCAAGGCTATTGCCCCACTTCACCATTTGCGTCTTCATAAACGGAGGTCCTCCGCATAATATACAGTGTAGCACAATGTATCTACATTGTCGATACCTAGGATGTTCCTAGCCACGAACGCCGAACAATCTGTTTTATTTTGTCCCCACCAAATGCACTTCCGACACTGGCGGCCCGGTCTGCGATTTCTTTATACCGATCAGTTCAACTGCCTTCGCTGCAATGTGTTCGGCGGAGACTTCGAACTCCTTGATTAACTCCCAGGGAGCGCCGGAGTCTCCGAAGCGGTCTTTTACTCCGATGGCGCCGGTGATGATGGGGATGCCGTAGAGCGTAGGCGACTGGGTGATGGCGCTCGATACGGGCCACGCCAGTGCGCCGATCTGGTGCTCTTCGGCGGTTAGGACGACGCTGGTGTCGCGAGCGGCGCGCACGATGGCTTCGGTGTCGAGCGGCTTGAGGGTGTGCAGGTTGAGGACGCGGGTTTCGTAGCCGAAATCGGACTTCAATATCCAGGCGGCACGCATGGCTTCGGGCACCATGGGGCCGCAGGCGGCGATGGTCAGGTCTTCGCACTCGTCGCGGTAATCGGATTCGAGCTTCGTTTCGAAGGCTTCGATGAAGTTCGGAGCCTCTTTGCGCAGGCGAATCACGTTGGCCTTACCGAAGACGAAGGGCGTGTTCTCGTTGGTGACGATGGGCGTGGCTTCGCGCGCGAAGCGTATGTACTTGGGGCCGACGTGCTTGAGCAGCAGATAGTCGGTGGCTTTGCGGGTTTCGACCATGTCGCAGGGGACGACGACGCTCATGTTCGGCAATCCGCACATGGCGAAACAGTCTTCGAGCGCCTGGTGAGTGGCGCCGTCGGGGCCGACGCTGACGCCGCCGTGGGCCCCGGCGATCAGGACGTTGAAGTTGCCGTAGCAGATGGAGGTGCGGATCTGGTCGAGATTGCGGGCGGCGGCGAAGGTCGCGTAGGTGCCGAAGACGGGGAGCTTCCCTTCTTTGGCGAGACCGGCGGCAGCCGAAGTGGCGGACTGCTCGGCGATGCCCATGCTGATCCAGCGCGACTTGCGCTCGGGCTTATTGGCGTAGAACTCGCTGATGGTGATGGAGCCGGAAATGTCGAGTCCGAAGCAGACGATGCGCGGGTCGTCGCCATTCGAGGCGAGCGATTGGCCGAAACCGAGGCGTGTGGGCTTCATCTGGGCTTTCATGTTTTCGGCGGCATTCCACCAATAGTTGCGGTGAAACTTGGGCATCTTGGCTTCGAGCTTGCGCTCGACCTCGGCTTGATACTGCTTGGCGTGGGCAAAGAGTAGCTCGACGGGAATCTGGCCTTCGAGTCCGAGTTCCTTCAAGGCTTTGTCTAACTCTTCGCGCGTGGGCGCTCTGCCGTGCCATCCGGCGACGTTTTCCATGAAGCTGACGCCTTTGCCTTTGACGGTGTTGGCGATGATGACGGTGGGCTTGCCGGAGCCGGGTTTCGCTTTGGCGTTCTCTTTCGCTTTCTCTAGCGCTTCTACGACTTGATTCATGTCGTGTCCGTCGATGGTGACGACTTCCCATCCGAAGCTGCGGTATTTATCTTCTAGCGGCTCCACGTTCATTACGTCCTTCACCCAGCCGTCGATTTGAAGACGGTTGCGATCGACGATGCCAATCAGGTTGTCGAGCTTGAAGTGGCCCGCTTCCATCGCGGCTTCCCAGATCTGGCCTTCCTGCTGCTCGCCGTCGCCCATGATGCAGAAGACGTGGTGATTCTTCTTGTCCAGCCTGGCCGCAAGCGCGATGCCGACGGCGATGCTCAGGCCCTGGCCGAGCGATCCGGTGGAGACTTCGACGCCGGGCAGCTTGAGCCAGTGCGGGTGCCCCTGATACGGCGAATAGAGTTTGCGCAGAAGAGCGACGTCTTCTTTCGGGCAGAAGCCGGCGAAGGCCAAGCCGAGGTAAAGGCTGGGCGCCTTGTGGCCCGTGGACCAGATGATGCGATCGCGGTCGGGCCAGTTGGGATTTTTGGGATCGTGGTCGGCGACGCGAAGGTAGAGCGCGGCGGTGATGTCCATGATGGAGAGCGTGCCACCGGCGTGTCCGGACCCGGCTGCGCACAGGGCGGCGAGGTCGTAGCCGCGCATCAAGTTGGCCTGCTGTTTCAGCTCGTCAATGCTGTAGGAACAGAGGACTTCGCCGGTGGTCGAATCTTGGATAGACATGGAGTTGCTCCTTCACTTACGCCGGGTGTTAGGCAAGGCGGGAAACGGCGCATAGGCTTGCAGGATGAGCGTAACCGGCGCTTTGGCAGGGTTCAGTGAGCTGGGTCACGGGTCGGGGTGACGCATGACAGCATTCCCGTCCGAGCGGTCGGTTTTTCACCGCCGAGACGCGGAGAACGCCGAGAAAACCTTAAACGGGAACCGGGGTCTGGTCGGTGGTGTGGAGTTCAATCCAGCAGAAGGAGCCGGCGGGGTGCTTGTCGATGTTTGCCATAGCGGAGGGATTTTACACCAATTCGGGCTGGCGAATTGTCAACGGGAGGTTAAGTTGCGGTGACGGCGAACACCGCCCAGTGGTGATGAAAGGCTCTGTCCTGCGATCGCGGTGAAAGCCACTTCTCGAAAAGCGCGAGAAGTGGCGCACCCACAGAGGGATTCGGGCGAGGATCGGAGAGAAACACGCGTTATACTCGACGTCTGATGTGGCCCACCCGCCCGGGAATGACTTCTGTAATTAGGTCGGCCCCCGATTCCGTGATGAAATTTCATGAGGGGAGAACGCAGGTTTGCGCCCCGGGTGGAAAGGAACCCCATTCATGAAGTACATGGCAGCCGTTCTGTTGCTGGTGGCGGCGATGTCGGCACAGAACGCACCGAGCACGAGCAAGGGAGCCCGTCTAGATATCCCAGCCATTTCCCGAGAAGCGAACGGTTCGATTGTCTCCATAATCATGTCCGACAAGGACCGTCACCCTATCGCCCAAGGCAGCGGCTTTCTCATAAGCAAAGATGGCCAAGTCGTGACCAACTACCACGTCATCAGGAACGGCACATCCGCTGTCATCAAATTCCCTGACGGCACCTTCTTTGCTGTTGATGGGGTGCTTGTATCCGATGAAGATCGCGACGTTGCTATCATCAAGGTGCATGGGAACGGATTAAGGCGTTAACTCTCGGAGATTCCGACCAGCTCAAAGTCGGAGAGGAAGTTGTGGCGATAGGCAATCCCCTTTCGCTCGAATCGACGGTATCAAACGGCATTGTCAGCGCGATCCGAACCGTCGAGGTCGAAGGAGGCAAATTCTTGCAGATCACAGCACCCATCTCTCCCGGCAGCAGCGGTGGACCGCTGTTCAACATGGCAGGCAAGGTGGTCGGTATCACGAGTTCTCACCTTGTGGGCGGATAGAATCTGAACTTTGCCATCCCAATTAACGATGTGAAACCGATAATCGGGCTTTGCGTCTCCGCTGTAGTCGTCCCTTTTCCCGATGAACCGGAAGCTGCCGCATCCCCGGCAGATCCAACGGGAAACAAAGGGCTATTTGATATCCTGCATGTAACTAGCTCCAAATTCGTGGACTTGAGCGATGTTCCCGGTAATTGCCTCTCCGATACCCGGAATAGTATCTGCACCTCGGGTATCTATACGGTGGAAGGGCGCATCACCCCAACTATTTATCATGTGGATAAGCGGATCGGTGTCAGACACTTTGTGCTCCAGTGTAAGTCATTGCTATTGATAGGAGGGAAAACGACCCACGAAGTAAAGTGCTGGCGTTTAACGCCGGGAAAAGATTATGCCGTGTTTCAAGACGGCGAAAACGTTCTGCTCGTAGATGGGCCGCCCGACCCTCCCCCATTTGGCTGGCGCTATAGCATTGTTGAAGAAACAGCTCTCGAGGAGACCAAATGAAGCCCAGAGTTTCTAATGCAGGAGAACCTATGAAGCCTATTAGGGTTCGCCTAGAAAAAGACGGCAAGCCCTATGGTTCGGTAACTACTTACCCAGCAGGTTGGACACCCCCCGACGTAGGAGAGGCGTGGGAGGAGGACAAGAAGCACGTTGTGGTCAGTGGCAGACCCGGCGTAGGGGACGCTACATGGGATGAGGTCATCCTCACCATAAAGGAAAATCCAAGCGCGTAAGCGCCCGTACTTCCTCTCAACGCAGGTTCTTCCGTACCCAGTCCTCGATCCGAACCAAAGCCTTGTTTAGGTCGTCCAGCGAATTGGTTAGGACGGCGTGTTTGACTTTGCTTCTCTCCTACTATTCCTAGCAAATCCAGCAGTCTATATTCGGCTTGCCCAGTATCCAGGTCTTCGGCTGGTATGGGCGATTGCGACGATCTGAATTTGCGCGGACGCGAGCTGCCGGTAAATCACAATAAAAGGGGAAATGCCTGAGCGGAAACCTGCGTGTAGAAAACGGGCCGGTTGTCCATCGTTGAGGAGCTTGCAGGATGTGTGCCCGTGCCCGATCGACTTCAGCGTCGAACTTGAGAGCGGCATCCGGGCTCTGCTCCAGATACCAGTCGAACGCTGCGTCATATTCGGCAGTGGCTTCCTCGTGAAACTCCACCGATTCAGTGGGCATGGGGCAGCTTTGCCAAATTGCGCTTGCGGACTTCCGACCAGGGAATGGTCTTCACTTTGCCCGAGTCCAGCTCCGCGACGCGCTTCCCGATCTCCGCTTCCCAAGCCTGCTGAACGCCCTCGTCGACCTTGCCCCCGAGATTGGAGATCAGCGATTCCGCCAGCGCTTCCTGTTCCTCAACCGAGAGCGATAATGCGCGCTCTAACAACTTGCAAACTTCCGTAGTCATCTGCGTCATGCTCACCCCGCTAGGGCTATAGTAACGCAGTTGGAGTCCCCATCGGCAGTACCAGTCTTGTCCAATACAAGATGAGCCTGAAGGGGAGGTGGGATTCCAACACAAGATGAGCCTGGAGCGGATGGCATGCTGAGGATTGACCATCAACATGCACGAAGCCGAGCAACTGAGCCTGGAG
>Ga0224534_1000255_pt1 | contig 35549 bp, 33 predicted proteins | sample 714E12024metaG_FD_172012 | JGI IMG/M metagenome (GOLD analysis project Ga0224534, IMG submission 172012) | Peat soil microbial communities from Stordalen Mire, Sweden - 717 E1 20-24 | ecosystem: Environmental > Terrestrial > Soil > Wetlands > Peat | place: Sweden: Norrbotten County, Stordalen... | reverse complement strand
GAATGCAACCGACATAGCGAACGCGGTGCTCGCGAAGATCGCCGGCATGCGCAAGACGGCGTTGCCAGCCGATCTGAATATCACCACCACGCGGAACTATGGAGCAACGGCAAAAGCCAAGTCCGATGAGTTGTTGGAACACCTTCTACTCGCTACGCTTTCGGTAACGCTGCTGATCGCCTTGTTCCTCGGGTTGCGCGAGTCTGGGGTTGTGTTGTTAGCCATTCCTGTAACGCTGGCCTTGACCCTCGCGGCGTTCTACCTCTACGGCTACACCCTGAATCGCGTCACCCTCTTTGCGCTCATCTTTAGTATCGGCATCCTTGTCGACGATGCCATTGTGGTCGTCGAGAACATGGTTCGTCATTTCAGACTCGAAGAGAACAGTGGACGCCCGCTCAATGAAATCGCATTGGAGGCTGTAGCCGAGGTCGGCAATCCCACAATCCTCGCCACAATTGCGGTCATCGCGGCCATTTTGCCAATGGCCTTCGTTCGTGGGCTGATGGGGCCATACATGCGTCCCATCCCCGTGGGTGCGTCCTCGGCAATGTTCTTCTCACTGATTGTGGCGTTTGTCGTTTCACCATGGGCTGCGATGCGTCTGGTCGCGCATGAATCGAAGCACAAAGATCACATAACCTCCGGGGAGAACTGGAGCACGCGATTCTATCGGCGCATCATGTCCCCGCTCATTGGCTCAGTTCGTTATCGGATTGCCTTTCTAGGGGGGATGGTTCTCCTGCTCTTGTTGTCTGCGGCGCTGGTGCCGTTCAAGCTGGTACGCGTCAAGATGCTGCCCTTCGATAACAAGAGTGAGTTTCAAGTCATCGTCGATATGCCGGACGGTACACCGCTCGAACAGACCGAGCGCGTCAACCAGTTGCTTGGACAGTACCTCGCACAACAACCAGAGGTGGCCAACTACCAGACGTATGCTGGACTGTCCGGGCCCTACAACTTCAATGGCCTAGTCCGGCACTACTACCTGCGCCATCAGCCGAACCAGGCGGATATCCAGGTCAACCTTTTGCCGCTCGCCGAGCGAAGCACGCAAAGCCATGAGATTGCCAGGCGCCTGCGTCCAGAGCTCGTCAAACTAGGCCTTCCCTTTGGCGCTCGCATCAAGGTCAGCGAAGTCCCTCCCGGCCCCCCAGTCATCCAGACGCTCGTCGCCGAGATCTTCGGACCGAACGAAGCAGGCCAGATCAGTGTTGCGCAAAAAGTGAAGACGATCTTTCAACAAACGCCGGGCGTTGTCGATGTCGACTGGACTGTCAACGACCCGCAACCCCAGCTCGACTTTGATGTAGACGAGACGCAGGCAGCCCTGCATGGAATCTCAGTCAGCGATGTTGCAAAGGCGTTGCTCATAGCTGAATCGGGTGCCGACGCCGGGTCACTGCATGACGAGCAATCGCGTGAGCCGATCCCAGTTCACGTTGAGATGGACCGCACAGATCGCTCGTCGTTAGACCAGCTGCAGAACATGAAACTGAAGGCCTCCGACGGCAGCCTGATCTCCCTGCGCGAGTTGACTCGTGTCCACCCATCGACCCTTGAACCAAGCATTTATCACAAGAATCTGCAACGGGTTGTCTATGTGACTGGAGATGTCGCGGGCGCGGAAGAGAGCCCCGTCTATGCCATATTCAAGATGAATAGAGCTCTTGATCATCTTCAACTGCCAGCGGGATATACGCTGACCCGCTACAACACAACACAGCCGGACTCCACAGACCACTACTCGATGAAGTGGGATGGCGAATGGCAGATCACGCTGGAAGTCTTTCGCGATCTCGGTCTAGCCTTCGCGGTGGTGCTTGTCCTCATCTACGTGCTGGTCGTCGGCTGGTTCCGCTCATTCATCGTGCCGCTCGTCATCATGGCACCCATCCCCCTGACCCTGGTGGGAATCCTTCCGGCCCACGCGATCTTCGGCGTCTTCTTCACGGCCACATCGATGATCGGCTTCATTGCTGGAGCAGGGATTATCGTTCGCAATTCGATCATCCTGGTCGACTTCATCGAGCTTCGACGGTCGCAGGGTATGCCGCTGGGAGAGGCCGTAATCGATGCTGGAGCCGTTCGCTTCCGCCCAATGCTCCTCACAGCAGCGGCGGTCGTGGTGGGCGCGAGTGTCATCCTCTCAGACCCGATCTTCCAGGGACTTGCTCTCTCGCTGATCGCAGGCGAGGTGGCCTCAACAGTCTTATCGAGGCTAGCTGTACCGGTGCTCTATTTCATGGTGAAGAACCACGAGCCGGATGTTGCACAAACAGTTTGATCATAGGAGAAACTTCATGACCGTCGAACGAGCACTACGTCTCATCGCAGGTTTTATCATCCTCGCTTCACTGGCGCTCGGCTACTACGTCTCACACTACTGGTTGATTCTGACCGCGTTCGTCGGCATTAATCTTCTGCAGTCGGGCTTCACCAACTGGTGTCCGATGATGTATATCCTCAAGCGCTTTGGACTAAGAGACGCCGGAGTCCAAAAACCTTAGATCACTTGACTCATTGAACTTCCGAAAACATCAATTCCGAGAGCGTCTCGTTGTTGACCAAAGCTCCCTTGGCAGCAGCTCGCTCCTGTTGGCCGTACTGCTCCTTGTTGTTCATGACCGCAAAAAGCAGAAATGGAAGCAGGCACGTACCATAAGCGTAGGGAACGCATAAACTCATCAACATCACGAACACGAAGCCAGAAAGGAAATCTACGTGTCAGAATTGTTTCGCAAACCGACTCGCAGCCCAATCAATCCTCGTTTCTCCTCCGGCCCATGCGCAAAGCGACCTGGCTGGCACACCGACGCACTCGGGGATGCACTCGTCGGGCGTTCACATCGCTCGAAGCCTGGAAAGGCCAAGCTCGGCGAAGTTATAGAGCTGAGCAGGCAGATTCTGGGCATACCCGACGGCTATCGTATCGGCATCGTGCCCGGGTCAGATACCGGAGCGGTCGAAATGGCGCTATGGTCCCTGTTGGGTGCACGAGGCATCGACGTTCTGGCGTGGGAGAGTTTTGGCAAAGAGTGGGTAACCGACATCACCAAGCAGCTAAAGCTCAAAGATACTCGCGTATTCGAGGCGCCCTATGGCGAACTCCCCGATCTAACGAAGGTGGACACGGACCGCGACGTCATCTTTACCTGGAATGGTACGACCTCGGGCGTGCGTGTACCGGACGGTAACTGGATCTCTGATAAGCGTGAGGGACTGACGATCTGTGATGCCACCTCTGCAGTTTTTGCGATGACCCTGCCATGGGACAAGCTTGATGTCGTCACTTGGTCATGGCAGAAGGTTCTGGGCGGCGAGGGCGGACACGGAATGCTTGTGCTCAGCCCACGAGCCGTCGAGCGACTCGAGAGTTACAAGCCGGAATGGCCGTTGCCCAAAATATTTCGCATGGTCAAGGGCGGCAAACTCAATGAAGGAATCTTTCACGGCGAGACAATCAATACTCCATCCATGCTGGCTGTCGAGGACGCGATCGACGGGCTACGTTGGGCGCGGTCCATCGGCGGCCTGCCGGAACTCATCCGGCGGTCCGAAGCCAATTTACGTGCGGTCGCCGACTGGCAGAGCAGCAGCACATGGTGCGATTTCCTTGCTCAACGCCCGGAGACTCGCTCCAATACGTCTATCTGCCTCCGGATCAAAGCGCCGGAAATCGCCGCGTTGGATTCCGAACGGCAGGCGAAGTTTGTAAAAGACATAGCTAATCTTGTCGAGCAGGAAGATGTTGCCTACGATATCGCGTCGTATCGGGATGCGCCTCCGGGCCTGCGGGTTTGGGGCGGAGCGACTGTCGAGACCACGGACATAGAGGCACTATTGAGTTGGTTAGACTACGCGTTCGGCACTGTGAAATCCAGAGAGGGCTACTAGGGGAGACTCCACATTCCACGCGTCAGCGTTGCGCGTGGAATGCCCCCAGAAACTTTCTAAGCCCTGACTTACTAGCCCGGCTAGCGTGCATGGGAGGCTTCGTTATCTGTTTGATCGTTTGCTTGAATAAGACTGTTTACTTGCATTCGGCTGGGTGGCCGGAGCATACTGAATAGGATGATTCCCTACTCCACCACCGCTGAGACCATGGCTATGTGTATGCGCATGTGTCGCCGGCCGTGGGTGCCTGTAGGAACAGTCTGATGCGCTAGACGCAGACGAGATCAGATTCCAAACGGCTCACGGTCCTCAAGGGGATGGTGAGCCATTTTTGTTGTTGCAGGGTTTTTGTTTCGCCCAATTCATAGAACGAACCAACAAACGAACCAACAAAGGAGCAGTGAATGTCAGAGGAAGCCATAACACCGAAGCAACAGCTTGCCACGCTTGCGATTCACGCCGGACAGGTCGTGGACAGCGCGACCAATTCGCGGGCCGTGCCCATCTACCAGACAACGTCGTATCTCTTCAACGATTCGGACCATGCGGCGCGGCTGTTTGGGCTGAAGGAGTTCGGGAATATCTACACGCGGCTGATGAACCCGACGACAGACGTGTTTGAGAAACGGATCGCTGCGCTGGAGGGCGGTGTGGCTGGGCTGGCAACGGCTTCAGGACAGGCAGCAGAGACGCTGGTTATCCAGACGCTGGCCAGCGCGGGCGACGAGATTGTATCGACGACATCGCTCTATGGCGGCACGTACAACCTCTTCCACTACACGCTGCCCAGACAGGGCATCACTGTGCGGTTTGTGGATGCGGACGACTACGACGGCCTGCGCGCGGCCATCAATCCAAAGACGCGGGCGTTGTACACGGAGACGCTTGGGAATCCGAAGCTGGATGTGGTGGACATCGAGAAACTCGCCGCCATCGCGCACGAGCACGGCTTGCCGTTGATCATCGACAATACCTCAGCTTCTCCCATACTGGTGCGGCCAATCGAGTGGGGAGCGGACATCGTCATCAATTCCGCAACGAAGTTTATTGGCGGCCACGGAACGACCCTCGGCGGTGTAATCGTGGATGCCGGCAAGTTCGATTGGAAGGCTTCGGGGCGCTTCCCCGACTTTGTCGATCCCGATCCGTCGTATCACGGGCTGTCGTACGTGGAAGCGTTCGGGCCGCTCGCCTTCATCCTCAAGGCGCGCGTGCAGGGGCTGCGCGACACGGGCGCCGCGCTGTCACCGTTCAGCTCTTTCCTCCTGCTGCAGGGGGCTGAAACGCTGCACCTGCGCATGGAGCGTCACTCGCAGAATGCGCTGGCCGTGGCGAAGCATTTGGAATCGCACCCGGGCGTGGAGTGGGTGAATTATCCGGGTCTGAAGTCGAGCAAGTTCTACGAGCGCGCGCAGAAATATCTGCCGGACGGCCAGAGCGCGCTGGTAACATTCGGCATCAAGGGGGGAAAGCAGGGTAAAACCACCGGAAGCGGATACGAGGCGGGCAAGACCCTGATCAATTCCCTCAAGCTCTTCTCGCATGTGGCGAATATTGGCGACTCGAAGTCGCTGGTAGTTCATCCGGCCTCGACAACGCACGCTCAACTGACAGTGGAAGAACAGGCGGCGACGGGTGTAACGCCGGAGTTGGTGAGACTCTCCGTCGGCACAGAGGACATTCGCGATATCCTTGCTGATCTGAACGAGGCAATCTTTGCTGCCAACGGACTGGGCAAGCAGAAGGAAGCAGAACTCTCAACTAAATGACCAGCAACTCAACCTTTGTAACTCCTGTGCCGACTTTCGAGGGGGACTTCGTTCTGAACGAAGTTCTTCCCCTTGAAAGCGGTGAAGTATTGGTAAACCCCAAGCTGCATTACGCCATCTATGGACGGCTGAATGCCGCGCGGGATAACGCCGTGCTGGTGTGTCACGCGCTCTCCGGCTCGGCTGAGGTGGCAACCTGGTGGCCGCAACTCTTCCTGCCTGGCGGACTGCTGAATCTCGAACGCGATTGCGTCATCGGCATCAACATCTTCGGGTCCTGCTATGGCTCAACCGGGCCAACCACAATCGATCCCGAGACTGGCAAACTTTACGGACCGACGTTCCCGCTGATCAACGTGCGCGACATCGTGCGGGCCCAGGTCAAGCTGATTGACTCGCTGGGCATTGAGAAGCTGAAGCTGGTCATTGGCGCATCGATTGGTGGCATGCAGGTGCTGGAATGGGCAATTCAGTTCCCCGAGCGGGTGGCGCGGGCCATCAGCATCGGCGTAGCCCCGCTGGGCGCCATGGGGCTGGGGCTGAATCATCTGCAACGGCAGGCAATCATGCTGGACCCCACATGGAATGGCGGCTACTACGAACCCGGCCAGAATCCGACCGGCGGGCTCGCCCTGGCGCGAGCGCTGGGGATCATCAGCTATAAATCCGTGCCCCTGTTCGAGCAGCGCTTCAATCGCAAGCCGAACCGGAATGGCGATGAGAATCCATGGATATCGACTTCGGCGGGGCAAAATGGGCGATTCGATGTGGCGGGCTTTCTCGATCACCAGGGAGAAAAGTTTATCACCCGCTTCGACGCCAATTCCTACATCTCGCTCACCCGGACAATGGACATCTTCGATCCGGTTCGCGCGCATGAGTCGCCTTATCTGGCCTACAGCCGAATCAAGGCCCACCTCACCTTGGTAGGAATTTCAACAGACTGGCTGTTTCCGCCTGAGGATATTCGCTCATTGGCGGCGATCATCAAGGCTGCCGGCGTTCGCTGCGATTATCGCGAAATGGCGTCGGTGCATGGACACGATGCGTTTCTGGTCGAGCCGGAGCAGTTGGTGAAATTGCTCACTCCCGTATTTGAGTAGCAGCGATTATTGTTCGGGGAGCAATGGATTCGGTACGGGAGCAATCGAACAGAAAACTCAGGCAGAAGCCGATGAACCCCGGACGACAATAAGAGAAGAATGGCAGCTGTTCTGGCTGCTGCTTTCTGTCTTCTTGAGCTTATGATGTTTTGGCTCCTGAGGTAGGACTCGAGCCTACAACCCTTCGGTTAACAGCTGAGGATTTGCCGTTCACTGCGTTGCTCAAGAGTGCTATATGTCACTCATTATAAATGACTTACAAGCGGCCAACGGATTTTCTGGCCATGGGGATTACCCGCTGTGACCCACAGTTTTGAAGGATCGTACCCACAAATGTCCCCACAGTCTTTTGCCATGGATTCCACTTCCCTTCCGGATGCTTTTCAATCCCCTTTGAAGCCCATGGCTCCCGAAGCGTGGACGACCTCATTCCTCCTCGACACCATCCGAGCCGCGAAGCAGGCCGCCGAGGATCGCTGCCAGTCTCGACACAATAGGATAAAACGCGTACAACATGAAAAGATAATTTACGTACAACAGAAAAGGCTAAGGGAGCAACATGGCGACACCTTCCGAGAAACTAGCGCAGTCCTTGGAGGCCCTTGCCAAGCTCCAGAGAGCAGACGGTGGGGTAGCTATTCGTGCACGGGATCTGTCTCGCACGCATCGGGAGCGTCTGCTCACCCAAGGCTTTCTTCAGCAGGTCCTAAAGGGCTGGCTCATCCCGAGCCGCCCGGACGATGCAACGGGCGAGAGCACGGCCTGGTACGCCTCTTACTGGCAGTTCTGCGCGATCTATCTCAGAGAGCGTTTCGGAACGGAATGGTGCCTCTCCCCTGAACAATCCCTGTCACTACACGCTGGCAGTTGGACAGTGCCTCGCCAACTGATGGTGAGGGCGCCGAAAGCCCGGAATGCTGTCACCAGGTTCCCGCATGGCACTTCCCTCCTCGATCTTCGCTCTTCCCTGCCCGTAGCCGCTGATCGGCAGGTAGTAGCCGGCCTGCAGGTCTTCTCGCCAGAGTCCGCCCTGATTGACTGCGCTCCCAATTTCTTCTCCCACCATTCGACCGACGTTCGCGCTGTTCTACTGATGGTCCGCGATGCCTCCGGGCTCCTGGCCCGACGGTTGGCGGGAGGACACACCATCATTGCAGGGCGTCTGGCCGGAGCCTTCTGCAACATCGGACGCGATCGCATCGCGGATGACATTGTGAAGACAATGACTGCTGCCGGTTATGCTGTTCGGGAAAACGACCCATTCACCGATAGGCCGAACCTCGTCCTCCGTACCCGTGAAACATCCCCGTATGTAAACCGAATACGGCTGCTTTGGCAAAAGATGCGAGAGCCGATTGTTGAGCGATTCCCCAAAGCGCCGGGGACGCCGCGCCATATCGCGGCCTACTTGAAGCGCGTCAACGAAACCTATGTCACTGACGCTTACCACTCGCTGTCTATCGAAGGCTACCGCGTCACCTCAGACTTGATTGAGCGAGTCCGCGCTGGCTCATGGAACCCTGAGACGAATGAAGACGGCCGCGAGCAGCGGAACGCGATGGCAGCGCGTGGCTACTGGCTGGCGTTCCAGTCCGTGCAGGACGGCGTTGGGAGAGTTCTGCGCGGCGATAATCCGGGGCAAGTTGCGGATGAAGAGCACGGCGCCTGGTATCGGGAACTCTTCGCGCCAAGCGTTGCATCTGGCATCTTGAAGCCCGCAGACCTTGCCGGGTATCGCAACAGCCAGGTCTACATTCGGAAGTCCATGCACGTTCCGCTCAACCGCGATGCCGTGAGAGATGCCATGCCAGCGTTTTTTGATCTTCTTCGGGAAGAGACACATCCGGCGGTCCGCGTCGTATTGGGGCATTTTCTCTTCGTCTACATTCATCCCTACATAGACGGAAACGGTCGTGTTGGGCGCTTTCTGATCAACGTAATGCTGGCATCGGGTGGATATCCCTGGACGGTGATACCAGTCGGAGATCGCAACGCTTACATGAGAGCCCTGGAACGTGCGAGTGTCGGAGAAGATATAGTCCCCTTCACCGACTTCCTTGCTGGCCTCGTTCGTAAGGGTCTCGCGGGAGAGCCATTGCCGGCTGTGCCGAAGTCTTCCTGATGGCTAATCCCGTTGCCCCAAAGACAGCCACTCGAAGGTATCTGCCTTCTGGCGCATCTGCGGATTCACACATTGAAGGGGTAAATCGGGGGGCTATCAACCGCAACCTCCAAGAAAAGGCTTTCGTACAAGGACTTCTGTCGAACATCTGCGCCATCGCTTGCTGCACCAGGCGGTCCAGCACCGTCGGGATGCCCAGCTTTCGCACCACTCCGTCCGGCTTAGGTATCTCTACCCGCTTCACCGGCTGCGGCTTATAAGTCCCGCTCAACAGTTGTTCGCGGATGGCTGGCCAGTGCTCCTTCAAGTGTCCTGGCAACTCCTCGACCGTCATGCCGTCGATACCCGGACTACCCTTGTTGGACTTCACTCGCTTATAAGCCTGCAAGCAGTTCTCCCGCTCACAGACCTCTTCCATCAGTTGTTCATGGTTCTCAGCCGGGCTTTCAATCATGCGCTTCGCCGTGAGCGTTTCGGACCCTTCGCATGGAGCCGTTGGAGCTTCACTCCGCCCCTCCCCGCCAAAGGCCAGCCGAAGCTGGTTGTTCTGCCGCTTGCCGCTCATCGAGTCGCACCGCCTACTTGCCGCTTCCTTCCGTTTGGGCCTTCGCCGCTCGCGCGACTACTATGCCCGCTGCTGACTCCTGCCGCATGGTCAGAGTAGATCGCTCCACCCTCAGTCCCGATTCCGGAACATGCAGCAGACCTCCCGCGATAAGAATGACCGCCTTCAACGCGCAACCGCCGAATCTACAACCAGCGCCTTTGATGGATGTGGACTTCGCTGTCATTGGCCAGCTCGTCCGGCGCCGTATGCCTCATATCCGGTTCTTGTCCATCGGCTCGCGTCTTTGCTCCACGCTGCTTTCAGACCCCGCCTCACGACGACGCCCTTGCGCTTAGCTATCACTTCTCCTCCATCAGGATGTGAAGGGGACTCCCACCCCCAAGCTGTCACTCATGCACGGCGTACCAAAGAAAAGCCACGCGGCGAAGCCGCGCGGCTGTTCCTGCTGTGAGGCTGATTTAGTGGGCTGTGCTGGGCGCCTTTGTGTCCGTGGCGGCCGGGGCTACCTTGGGCTCGTGCAGCTTGCGGCCACCTTCGGCGGCCCATTGCTCCAGCATTGCCGTGGTGACCGACTTCGGACGCTCGATAGCGTAGCCGAGAATGCGATCCCAGGTGATGTTTGCCATGCAGCCGAGGGCGCGGCCTACGCCGAACAGAACGGTGTAGAAGTCCCATTCGCGGAGCCCATAGTACCACTGGATGACGCCCGACTGCGCATCGACGTTTGGCCACGGATTCTTGGCCTTGCCCTGCTCGGTCAGAACGCCGGGGGCAACTTCAAAGATCATGGAAACGAGCTTGAACAAAGGATCGTCCTTGAGTCCCGGAGTGGCGAGACAGAACTCACGCTGCGACATGTAGCGGGGATCGGTCTTGCGCAGAACAGCGTGTCCGTAACCCGGAACAACCTGACCCGAGTTGAGAGTGTCCCACAGAGCCTTGGTGATCAACTCTCTGGTCGGCTCCACGCCATGGCAGTACTTCTGCTGGAACTTGAGGGTCCAGTCCAGAACTTCCCGGTTCGCCAGCCCATGCAGTGGGCCAGCGAGGCCGTTGAGGCCAGCGGAGTACGCATAGTAGGGGTCGGACAAGGCCGAGTGCACCAGGTGAGTGGCGTGAGCCGAAACGTTGCCCGACTCGTGGTCGGAGTGGAGAATGAAGTACATGCGGGCGACATCCTTGTACTCTTCGCACTGGCCGATCATGTGGGCGAAGTTCGCACCTGCGTCCAGCGTAGGATCGATCGCGATCTGGGCGTCGTTTCGATACTTCAGGTTGTAGATGAACGCAGCAATGACCGGAATACGGGCGACGAGATCGAAAGCATCTTCGTAGACGTATTCCCATGCGACCTTTTTGTTGAAATTTCCCGAGTTATAGTAGGCCGCGAACTTGGAGTCCTTTTGCAGGACCAGGATGGCGCTGGAGAGCATCACCATCGGGTGGCTATCAGGCGGCATCGCGCGGAGCAGCTTCCAGACATATTCCGGAACGTTCTGGCGCACCTTCCATTCGGCGAGAACTTCTTCCACCTGCTCTTCGGTCGGCACATCGCCGATGAGCAGGAAGAACCAGAAGGATTCCACAGTGGGGTACTCTGAATTCTTTGCCTTGGGCAGCGCTGCGAAGGTCTCCGGGATGGTCTTGCCGCGGAAGCGGATGCCTTCCTGGGGATCGAGGTAAGAGATGTCGGTTACGAGGCAGCGGATGTCACGAACTCCGCCGATAGCGTGGTCGATAGTGACCTCGTCGATAACGACGCCTCCGAAATCTTTAATGAGCTTCATAGTGCGGGGCCGGAACTCCTCCCCTTTCCGGGAAAGAATTTCTTTTATAGCCATGATGAATTTCTCCTTAGCTGCCGTAGGCGTTCATGGCCAGCTCAAATGATTGGCCTATCTGAATCCCCCCGATATACAGTTGGCTGTGATTGTCATCACATCCGGAATTCGGTCGCCGATATTCGGTCGCTTGGGTGGGGTACGGCGCCAGATGCGCGCGGCCGAAAAGAGAAAGCGCAGCCACGCCGTACCCTCCTCTGCAACCCAACCTACCGCAACGCCACAACCGCTCGCTCAGCCCCACGCGAACGCGTCCGCCGCACAGCGGCTTCGTTCAAGTCGCCTTTCCAGCAAGTTCCCCCGCCAGCCAGTCTGGTGCATTGAACTTGGCGAAAACACGTATTGCGGGAACTTCGCTTTCTCAGCCTCATTCAAGGGCCTATTACCGCCAGATGAGACTCGCCTTCATCTACATTCTGTCTGGCCAAGGCTAGTTGCACGCTTCTGGCTACTGACCTCTCCTCGGTGAATGCATTGGCGATTGTGCGCTCATTGAGAAACGGAGAATTTCAGGCTGGGTTAAGCGAAGCTCGTGACGAATCTGTCCATTGTGTCTCTGCCTGCTGCGCAATCGAAGGAGTTGATACCGCGCAAGACCGCAATTGGAAATTGTGTTAGTTTCTCTTAGCTCGCGCGCGGGGATGGCTGGGACGGCTTAACCGAGGTTGATGCGTGCGCTTGTGTGGTTGCGAAGCGTCTCGGTGATAGACGCTTCAAAAGTCGGGCTCCCAAGTCCGGTCATGTGGGTCACTGGTCGGCTTTGGGCTCGTTATAGCTGCTATAAAAGTCTTCGCCTGGATTTAGAACTCCTACGACTAGTTCCGGTATGGCGCTGCGATTCAAGTCAAGGAAGTTCTCGATTAAGCTCAGCGTCCTATCGACCGCCGGCTTATCCTCGATGACCGATCGCGAAATGGAATGCGTCCCTATTTGCGGCCTATAACGCACTAATGAGCTTAGTAGAAATAGCGCAAGGTATTGCAGCGAGAACTCCGAGAAGTTAGTGCCTTGTACTGGAGATATCAAGTGACTACCGCCCGACGGAAGCTTTCGGTGGTGAGACATTGTTCGGACTCGGGGGTCGATGTGTGCAAGCTCGTTCGCAATGCAATCCCCGCACTGCTGCTGCCAGTGCAATGGATCGTGTGCAGATGCAACCCCATCTCCAACGAACAGCTCTCAACACTTAAATGGTTTGCGAGCGACGCGTTCACCATCCTGGCAGCGTCCGTTGAAGCGGGATTGCGCTTGTGCTTTTCCTCTCCATCTACCCTCGCCAAGGCATGAACACGGGGAGATGCATCATCGTGAGTCCAACTACAAAAGCCGTCCAGCCAACGCCCTCTGCCCCCAGCGACGAACCAGGGATCGGGGCGAAAGCTCCGCCCGAAGTCGACTCGAAACCTGGTGAAAAGCCCGCACCGCCGGACGATCTCAAGTCCATCCCGATGGCCGACTTGGAGAAGAAGCTGCAATCCTCTCCGAAAGGCCTGCCCCAGGCGGAGGCCGAGAAACGGCTGACGCAATACGGCCCGAACGCGCTCAAGGAAGAGAAAATCAACCCGTTCCTGAAGTTTCTGACCTACTTCTGGGGGCCGATTCCGTGGATGATCGAAGCCGCGGTCATCCTGTCCGGGGTGGTGCGGCACTGGTTGGATTTCTTCGTCATCCTGGCGCTGCTTTTCTCCAATGCCGTGGTGGGCTTCTGGGAGGAACATCAGGCGGGAGACGCCATCGCAGCGCTCAAGGCGAAGCTGGCCAACAATGCACGCGTTCTGCGCGATGGCAAATGGGCCACGCCGCTCGCCACCACGCTGGTGCCCGGAGACGTGATTCGCCTGCGCCTCGGAGACATCGTCCCCGCCGATGCTCGCCTGCTGCAGGGGGACCCGGTAGAGATCGATCAGTCCGCGCTCACTGGTGAATCTCTGCCCGTCTCCCGCAAGCCCGGTGATGCCGTCTTCTCCGGCTCGATCGTGCGCCAGGGCGAAACCAATGCCATGGTCTATGCCACCGGTACCCGCACCTTCTTCGGCAATACAGCGCAACTGGTGGAGCAGGCCCATACAGTCAGCCACTTCCAGCGTGCCGTGTTGAAGATCGGTGACTACCTCATTGTTCTTGCCGTCGCCCTGGTCGCGTTGATTCTCACCGACTCGCTGCTGCGCCACAACCCGGTGCTCGACACGCTGGAGTTCTGCCTCGTTCTCCTGGTGGCCTCCATCCCGGTCGCCATGCCCACGGTTCTTTCCGTCACCATGGCGGTCGGAGCGCGTCTGCTGGCGAAGAAGCAGGCGATCATCACCCGGCTGGCGGCCATCGAGGAGCTCGCCGGCGTTGACGTGCTTTGCTCGGATAAGACCGGAACCCTTACGCAGAACAAGCTGACGCTGGGCGATCCATTCACCGTGAACAACATCTCCGCCGACCAGGTGATTCTGTGGGCCGCGCTCGCCTCGCGTGCCGAAGACAAGGACACCATCGACCTCGCAGTGATCGGCGGTGTGAAGGATGCGAACGCATTGAAGAGCTTCCAGATCCTTCACTTCCAGCCCTTCGATCCTGTGCACAAGCGCACCGAAGCCACGGTCAAAGGCGGGGACAGCAAGCAATTCTTCGTAGCCAAGGGAGCGCCCCAGGTCATCCTGGAAATGGCAAAGAACGCCGACGCGGTAAAGTCCGGCGCAGAGAAGGCCGTCAATGATTTCGCCGCGCGAGGCTTCCGCTCCCTCGGTGTAGCCCACGCCGACGAAGAAGGAGACTGGCAGTTCGCCGGCGTCATCCCCATGTTCGATCCGCCGCGCGTACAGGCGAAGGCAACCATCGCCGACGCCCGCAAGATGGGCGTCGCCGTCAAGATGGTCACCGGCGATCAACTCGCCATCGCCCAGGAGATGGCCAAGCAGCTCGGGATGGGCACCAACATCCTCAATGCCAGCGCCCTCGGCGACCTCAAACAGCAGCCCAGCGCGCAGGTGATCGACTCCATCGAAGCCGCGGACGGCTTCGCCCAGGTCTTCCCCGAACACAAATACCTCATCATCGACGCTCTGCAGCAGCGCGGCGACATCGTCGGCATGACCGGCGACGGCGTCAACGATGCCCCCGCCCTGAAGAAGGCCGACTGCGGTATCGCCGTCTCCGGCGCCACCGACGCAGCGCGCGCAGCCGCGTCCATCGTGTTGCTTGCCCCCGGTCTCTCCGTCATCATCGATGCAATCAAGGAGAGCCGCAAGATATTCCAACGCATGAACAGCTATGCCATGTATCGCATCGCCGAGACCCTGCGCGTGGTCTTGTTTATGACCCTCTCCATCCTGGTCTTCAACTTCTATCCCGTCACCGCCGTCATGATCGTGATAATCGCCTTGCTCAACGACGGAGCGATTCTCTCCATCGCGTACGACAACGTTCGGTACAGCAACCAGCCTGAAGTATGGAACATGCGACGCGTGCTCGGAATCTCTACGGTGTTGGGAGTTGTCGGCGTCATCACTGCGTTCGGCCTCTTCTGGCTCGGCGAACGTGTCTTCCATATGGATCGCGGCCACGTTCAGACGCTGATGTACCTCAAGCTCTCCGTGGCCGGCCATCTCACCATATTCCTGACGCGCACCCGCGGTCCCTTCTGGACGATCAAGCCCGCGAAGACGCTCTGGATTGCCGTACTCGGCACGCAGATCGTCGCGACTCTGATCGCCGTCTATGGCTTATTCATGACGCCCCTAGGCTGGAAGTATGCAGGTTTTGTATGGGGCTATGCGATCGTCTGTGCCCTGTTCACCGACCGCCTCAAGCTGCTGGCCTATCGGATCCTCGACCCCGCCACTGCGCCACTGCTGGCGAAGAAGCAGGTTGACCTTACGCCCCAGATAGCCAAAGAAGCTTATGAGCTTTACCAGCAGCGGGTTCGCGGGGAAAGCCTGCAGGATCAGGACTGGCTGGAGGCCGAGCGCGAAGTGCGGCAAGCGAATCAGGACGGCCATTGAAAAAGCATCATAACTCAGAGAAGTTTCGTGTACGCCCCGGCGAAGAGATCAGGCTCAGCGAGACGCCCACCCGGGTCGAGCCCCTTTACAAATCAAAGAAGAAATATCACGCCATCCTGCAGCTGCCTGGCATCGGCCGATCCTGGCGCTCACCATCCTTGCCGAAGCCGGCGATCTGCGCCGCTTCGGCCATCATCGCCAGTTCCTCAAGTTCTGCGGCCTCGACCTCTCGACCAGCAGTCAGGACAGTTCCGCGGTACTACCAAGCAGTCGAAGTACGGCAACGCACGCCTGCGTTGCGCCTTCTGGATGGCCGCCACGGTTGCCGTGCGCCAGACAGAGAACAGCTTCCGAGACAAGTTCGAACGATATCTCCGGCGTGATCCTCCCAGCCCCTCTTGCCATCCCTCCACAATCCCAATAACCTCTCGCTTGCGAGCCATCTGCGTCGTCCTCCTCCTGAATGCCGTCTTCGTAAACAACTGCCTAAGGAATCGCCGCAGGTGGCTCGCATACAGACGACCACTCAGCAGGTTCTACAGAACTTTACGGACTCAATCATCCAGCTTCGCGGTCAGCGCCTAGGACTTGACTCAACTTGGTTATGTCGGCATAATTGCAATCGCTTTATTCGGAGGTGCGGCATGGGTACCGTAACCAGAAGAACAGCCTTGAAAGCTTCGGCCTTATTTGGCGCCGTCGCATTATCAAGCCGAGCCTTGATGCCGACAGCAGCTGCCGCCGAACAGGCGAAAACGCCAACCAAGGGTACGCCGTCTCCGGCGCCAGCCACGCATTATGGACCGGCTAGCGCAACAGGAAGCGTTTCGGAAGTCTATCAAAAGGCTAGGCAGGTTCTCTATCCGATATGCCGTGTCTGCCCGCAATGCGATGGAGTTGCGTGCGCCGGGGAGTTTCCGGGCATTGGCGGACTGGATTCCGGCATGTCGTTCCAAAACAATTTCAGCGGCCTGCAGCAGGTAAGGCTCAAATTGCGGCCGTTGAGCGGGGACAAGAAGCCTGACACCTCGACTGTCATCTTTGGGCAGAAGCTTTCGTTTCCAGCAATGGCGGCACCGATTGGGGGGTTGGCAGAGAACTTCCCCCATCTCCATGACATGTCGGAAGCCGGGTACTTCGACGCCATTATCGGCGGATGCGTCGATGCAGGCACGATGGGATCGGTTGGCGACATTCAATCGGACCCATATGACGTAACTAAGGCTAGATATGACGTCGTCGCGCGATACCCCGGCAAAGTTATCGCGGGCATTAAACCGCGCCTGAATCCGAACCTGATTAGCATTATCCGCCTGGCCGAGGCCGCTAATGCATTCATGATCACCATTGATATCGACTCCGCCGGCCGGGGTTGGATGGATACTTCGGGCGCGTCCGCGGTCGAGCCCAAGACGGTTGCTCAACTGCGCGAACTGGTTCGCGCGACCAAAATCCCGGTTGTAATCAAGGGCATCATGACCCCGGAGGATGCGCTTCTGGCGGGCGAAGCCGGAGCGGCCGGAATCTGCGTCTCCAATCACGGCGGCCGGGTCCTCGACCACTCGGCCGCGACAGCCGAGGTGCTTCCTTCGATCGCCGACAAAGTGAATGGCAAAATGGTGATCTTGGTCGATGGCTGCGTCCACTACGGTACCGACGTGCTCAGGTATTTAGCCTTGGGCGCGGATGCCGTCCTCGTGGGCCGGCACCTTTGGCGTGCCGCTCACGGAGGTGGCCGGAAAGGCGTGGCACTATTCATGCAGACAATGCACGACGAACTGACAGCCGCCATGGTTCTCACCGCGGTTCCCAACGTTGCCGCCATCAACCGCGACATTCTGGCCTAGGAGACAATCCTGGGAGGTACTGTATGGCTCGCTTTCCAATGGGTCTTCGACTGGCACTGGGTTGCCTGTTGCTTTGCTTGTTGTGCCTGACTGCCGTTGGTCAACAGTTGAGGACATTCAATTACCGGGGGGGCGGACAAGGGACGGTCACTTTCGACCATGGCATGCACGCCTCGAAGGGCTACGTGTGTTTGGATTGCCACACGAAGTTGCCGTCGACAGGCACGCAGCTATTTCAGACCCAGAAGCAAGGACTGATTTCCGTCGCCGACCACAGCAGCGATAGAAAGTGCTTCGCCTGTCACAACGACAAAGTCGCTTTTGCCACTTGCGACCGGTGCCACCGGTGATGTTGGGGTAAGGCAATAGAATGAATATGCCACAAAATGATTTGAGACGGCTGCAAGTAGACTTCTCGACGCTGTAGCTTGGGGCGTTATGTGGCGTAAATCGGAAGCGTACGGGGCTATTTAGGCTGGTCCTTCATCATCTCTTTGCCCTTCATCGACTTACCTTTCTTCTGGTTATCCATTGAAGTTGGCATCATGGCCATGCAGTCTGTCATGGATTGCATATGGTCCGTCATGGTTTCTAGGTGGTCAATTACGCCCTGTTGCAGGGCCATTTGACTTTTCATGCTGGCTTGCTCTGTCTCCATGTGTGCCTTCATAGCGGCATCAGCAGCCGCCATTTTTGCCATCGCATCCTTCATGAGCGTCTGGACTTGCTCCATCTCCGTGCGCATCTGATCCATCTGCGCGTGCATTTGGTCCATCTGAGTTTTCATATCCTTCGTTCCAGCAACGGGAGTTTGCACGGCCTGCTGGGCTTCGAGCGAACCACTATAAATCCCGCTTAACGACAGCGCTAGGACGGTTGAGTAGAGCAATCGTTTCATTTTCATTGATCGTTCTCCTTGGGTGTTCTCGAATTATCTAGTGAAAGGTCCTGAAAGCGTCAGGAGCCATACATGCCATCGCCGGTGCCACAAAGGACACGAGCACAGTAGGACAGCGCCGAATTTCCCGCGATGAGATCATCTACTCTCTCCCATCCGAACTCCCGCGTTGGATCACGCGGCCTTCCGCTTCGTCGTAGGACCCGGTCCGCAAAGGTCCAGCGGGTATGTAGGTGCTGATGATGATGCCGCAGGATGCAGCTTTCGTGCCGGCGAGCGTGAGTTCGCGTGGCGGGGTTCCGTCCGAAAAGAAACGCTTCCCTTTGCCCAACAGGATTGGATAGACGAGCAGCAAAACCTCATCAGCAAGCCCGTGTTCGAGCAGCATCGATGTCAGCGTCGAACTGCCCCAGACGATCAGGTCCGGCCCGTCCGTCGCCTTGATGCGGCGAACGCCCTCGACGATGTCCGGTCCAAGGCCCTGGAACGGCCCCCATTCCAGACTGTCCGGCCTGTGGGTCGCAACATATTTCGTCGCCGCGTTCAGGCTGTCCGCCATCGGGTTGTCCTTGATCTTCGGCCAGAAGCCCGCCCAGATATCGTAGGTACGCCGGCCAAGCAGCAGATCGAAGCCCTCGCCATGCGCCGCGAGGATCGCTTCTTCCCCGGCGGGATCGTCATACGGCGCCGCCCATCCGCCGTAGGGATAGTCGCCGTCTTCGCCCGGGCCGCCGGGGGCCTGGATCACACCGTCCAGCGAGATATGTTCGATGATTTTGATCTTTCTCATTTGGGTGTCCTTCCTGGGCTTTGTAGAGATGTCGGAAATCCAGCCGTGAGCCCGCAACCAGAATGCTTCGATTCAGTTTAGAGCAGCGATTTCAAAACAAGCAGGCATGCCAAGTGTTATTTCTGATGCTCCGACTTGATAAGTCCCCACAAACGTTAGTGTTCTATCGTGACTGCCGTGCGGTAGGCGTGGGAGGGCGTGGCTCTGATGGGCAGTTACGATAGAACCGTTTGAAGTGAGCCGCTGGCGTGGTGGCTGCGGCGGGCTGCTATGGGATTTGAATCGGGCCAGAGGGGTGGCGGGGTCGAGATGCGGCGGTACCAGGTCGCGCTGGCTGACTCGGGGGCTGGGCTGAGGCCGAGAAGATCGTGTTGGTCGTGGCGGGTCGGGTCATAACTTCGAGTCGAAACCGGAAAGCAGGCCGAGCTGGGGCGTGGCGTGTGGGAACACGCTTGAGCCGGTCAATCGGGATGGAGTGGCAACAGTTCATGGGGAGCAGTTCTGGGGTGCGGGTTCAGGAGCTGTCGAGCGCACGCGGCGGTTGCCGGATGGGGATCAGCGCGTAGCGCAGATCCTGAGCCGTGATGCGTTGAAGCATCACCATGGGACCGGAGCAGAGGGGACATGGCGGTTGGCTGGCAGCAGTAGCGGGCGGATCGGCGCATGCTTCTGTGCCGAGCAGCGAGCGGCAACGTTCGAGCGCAGCAGCGCGGCGGCGGTTGGCGAAGAGGCCGAAGTGGCGGATGCGTACCAGGCCCCTGGGCAAAACGTGCAGCAGGTATCTGCGCAGGAACTCATCGGCGGGAACGGTCATGATCTTGTTCTTGCCGCCGTGGGCGTAGTCTCGCCAGCGGAAGGAGACGCGACCGTTTTCGAAAGCCACCAGGCGATGGTTGGAGATGGCGACGCGGTGGGTGTAGCGGGCCAGGTAGTTGAGCACATGGTCGGCTCCGCCGAAGGGTGGCTTGGCATAGACGACCCAGTCCTTCTCACGGAGTTGGCAGAGGAGGTGGCTGAAGCTGCGAGGTGAAGCAAGTTGATCGAGGGAGCCATGGAACTGGAGCCTGTCCTGTCGGAACAGTTCACTAAGTTGGTCGCAGAACTTCTCGCGGAAGATCTTGCTGAGTGCCTTGACAGGCAGGAAGAATCGGCGGGATGAGTCGATCCATCTGGAACCGTCAGCAGCGAGGCCTCCAGCGGGAACGATGTAATGGATATGGGGATGATGCTCAAGGTTCTGCCCCCAGGTATGGAGCACGCCGAGGAACCCGATCTCCGCGCCGAAGTACCTGGGGTCACGGGCAACTTCAAGCAACGTCGCAGCACTGGCGCGGAAGAGCAGGTCATAGAGCAGCCGCTTGTTGCCGAGGATGCAGCCAGCACAACCTTGCGCGATGGATCTGAGTCCATTGACTGCATGAAGGGAGCCAATGCCGCCAGGACCTGTCGATCGGCTTTGTGATGAGGAAGATTCGGAATCCCCTTTGCTGCCATCAGCGCGATCTCCAGATCACTTGCTGATAATGACCGCGCCCGGTCTGCTGCGCAGAGGCCTGCTGAATCTTTCAATATCGCGACCCGTTCGAGAATCTTGCCGGCGAGATGGCTGACCACCGCCACACGGCAATTACAGACCTCTCTGAGAGTGGAGCCGGCGATCAGACGGTCATGGACATTGCAGGACACGTCGATAAAAGGATGCTCAAGCATTACAGTCATATCCGGATGGAGGCCAAGCGTGAAGCATTGGAGTCACTCGTGGAAAAACCCATCCCATCGAAATTGCCCAGAGAGAGTGCGAGGGGGAGGAAGAGGGTGAGAGGCAGGAGGAGAAAGGCATGAGCGGATGTCGCCTTCGAGGGCGATGGCGATGACGCGGCCACTGCGGGCGGTGACTTCCTGGATGTTGCTGAGGGTCTTTTCGTACTTGAGGACCGAGCTGGGTCGTTGGGGTCCTGGGTGGCAATGCAGACGACAGGGAGGGTTTCGTTGATGAGGGCGTTAGGCCCGTGCATCATCTCGCCGGCGGGGTAGCCTTCGGCGTGGATGTAGGGATCTCCTGGAGCTTGAGGGCGCCTTCTCCCGTGCGATTCACAACAAGAGGGTACGCACCAGAACTCACCATTACCCATGAGTTTTATCTGTGGTACCCACAAAAATCCCCACACTCGGGCAATTTCCGGGCATTTTCTGGAAACCATCAAGATGTAAGCGATTGATTCTAAATGGCTCCTGAGGTAGGACTCGAACCTACAACCCTTCGGTTAACAGCCGAATGCTCTGCCATTGAGCTACTCAGGATCGCGTGGGAAACGCGGGCAACCGGGCGGTTGCTCTCCAACCTTTATAGCAAATACGCGAGGGTGGGTCAAAGAGGCGTTATCCTACTCATCAACCAACCACGAGGAGACTCCCTATGCCACGCATCAGCCGACTGAATCGCTCCGAGGTGAACCCCGAGCTTCGCGGCATCTATGACCGCTATCTGCAACAGCGCGGCAACGTTCCCTACTTCTTTCGTACCGTTGCGCACCGGCCGCAGATCTTCGAGACCATGATCGCGCACATGGAGGCCGTCCTCTCGACCGGCACACTACCCGCCAGGCTCAAGGAACTCGTGGTCGTCCGCACCTCGCAGCTCAACTGCACCGCGTACTGTCTGGCCAGCCATACGGCAATCAGCCTCAAGCTTGGTTGGACGCCCGAGCACTTGGAGGCCCTCAAAGACTCGCAAACCAGCTCACTCTTCAGCGAGGCAGAGAAGGAGGCCATCCATCTGGCCGAATACATGACCCTCCGCTCACTCGAATACAGCGATGAAGAAATGACACGCTTGCGCCGCTTCTACTCCGAGGGCGAGATTGTGGAACTGATGGCAGCAATCGGCCTGTTCAACTACTTCAACCGCTTCAACAATTTGCTTAACATGGAGCCCACCCAGCCCGCAACGGCGGAGGAACTCGCCGAGGCGGGCGTGCATCCGATTACAGCTTGATCTACTGCATCTACTTGCCGCACGCTACGGGTACAGCATCACGGCAATGCTGTAAACGCTGAAGTAATGGGTCGCGGCAGCCGTACAGGCTCCTACTGCAGCTTGGTGGTATTTACCGCTGGCAAGCTTCTGCTTTAGCGTATCCGGAAGCCTGGCGAGATCGACAGCGGTGTAGCGCATGACAAACCATGGCTGTCGGGCACCGGCATAGCCGGTCTCCATCGCGCAGGTACGGCGCGCGTCCTCTGACGGCCCCAGAACCGCAACGGAAGACGTGGACTGCAACAACTCCCCGACCGCAGCCTCTTGCTCGCCAAGCGACAAATTCATAACCGAGCGATCGAAGTCCTCGACCGCATACAGTTCGCCCTCGCGGCTGATCACGCGAATGCCAACCGAATCCACCCTCGGGTCGAGCAGATTCTCTCGGTGCCCTGTCGAGTTCATCCATGCATCATGAATTCGAACCGCGCTGGGTGCCTCTGCCACATTCTCCGAGATCAGGCCGAAGTGCGCCCCGGCCTGCCGCCCGCGTGCGGCCAACTCCGGCTCCCCCGGATACTGGTGCGAGATCGATGCCCGCTCCGCCATCTCGTGCGCATGGCCATCTGCGGCGCGATACAGAGCGCCGTCCCAGCGCAGCGGTCGCAATCCCCTCTGCGTTCGCTCCGCATTCGCTGCGGAAAACAAATATTGCTCGGACACAGTGGGTCGCGCACTTGGTCCAGGCATAGGGCCAGACCAGGCCGCACAGCAAAAGAAGAACAGCGCAAGTGAAATTAGTCGATATTTCATATTCATATAGCGAGGTAACCCGAAGCCTTAGAGGAAGATGTTGCCACAGTCTAGACGTGTGGAACCGGCAGACGATCCCGGTAGTGAACCAGAAGATACAACAGCTTCCGTGCCTCCCAGTAGCGGGGCACGTAACGCTTTGGCTCTGAAATGCAGCGGTAGAGCCAACCAAGGTAGCTACGATCTGCCCATGCCGGGATGCGCACCTGATCTCCGCTGAGAAAAGCGATCGCCGCTCCAATGCAATGAATTGCTGGCAGGTAGCTCAAGTTGCGCTTGAGGTACAAGCCAAGCCGCTCCTGGCTTCCGCCACCAATAGTCAAAATGACATGCTCCGGTCGAATCCGTTCGATCTGAGCGAGAAGCAGATCGTCAGCGATCTCTTCTTGCCCATACATCGGTGCCGTATACACGCAATCTTCCGGCACCGTAATTCCTTGGCCCGCTAGCCACACAAGGTTGCGCTCAGCGCTGTCGGGGCCAGCCATAATCCAGATGCAGTTACCCGACTGACGCATGTCCGGCTGCTTCAGGAGTTCACGCAGGTATTCAAGACCGGACAACCGTTTAATCGAGTCGTGCTGCAGGCGATTCCACACCATCACCATAATGGCCGAGTCCGCGATGGTCAGATCTGCGTTGAGCAGGGCCTCTCGATAGGACGCATTAGTTCCCAAATCCTTCAGCGCCGGCGCAGCAGGAATTACCAGCAAACCACCGGCCTGCATCCGCTCTACAGCCTGAATCGCTGTCCCCAGAAAAAAGTTTAGGCCCAGAATAGCTCTATGATCGCCCTCAATCGGCGGCATCGACTAATTCCCCTTTGCGCCGGTTGCGATCTCATGTTCGATCCAGCGGTAGGTTCGCTCCAGACCGTCACGCAACCTAATTGAAGGCTCCCACCCTAGCGCCTCAAGGATCAGCGTGTTATCGCTATTGCGACCGTTGACGCCCTTCGGAGCGTTGAGATCGTACGTGCGTTTTAGCTTGATACCAGCTATATCCTCTGCAGTATCGACGAGCTGGTTGATCGTCACGAGTTCGCTTGAACCAAGATTGATGGGTTCATCGATGTCGCTCTCGGTAATCATCTGGGTACCCTACACACAGTCATCGATGTACATAAAGCTGCGAGTCTGCTTCCCGTCACCCCAGATATTTATCTCATGAACACCCGAATTCTTTGCCGCGATCACCTTACAACAGATGGCTGCAGGTGCCTTCTCTCGACCGCCGTCCCAAGTACCGTAGGGTCCGTAGACATTGTGATACCGCGCCACTCGGCAAACCAGTCCATAATCCTCTTCGAAGTGCCGACACATGCGCTCCGAGAAGAGCTTCTCCCATCCGTAACCGTCCTCGGGGAGGGCCGGATATGCGTCAGACTCCTTCAGCGCGATCACATCCGGGCTGGTCTGCTTCTCGCCGTTGTATACACACGCTGAGGACGAGTAAAAGAAGCGCTTAACGCTCTTCTCCTTGGCCGCCATCAACATGTGCGTATTGATTAGCACGCTCAGCATGCAGAGCGCTTTATTGTTCTCGATGAAGCCCATGCCTCCCATATCCGCAGCCAGTTGAAAGACCAGTGAGACGCCATCCGCGGCGGTAATGCAGTTCGCTTTGTCCTTCAGATCCAGGGAGAGATTCTGAACGCCCTCGGTGACTTGATACCAGTCCCCAAGCGGCTTCACATCCACAGCCCGAATGACGTGGACCCCACTCGCGATCAGGCTCTTGACGAGGTGTCCGCCAATAAAGCCGCCCGCGCCACAAACGACCGCGGTTTCCCCTTTGAGGTCCATCTAAAAACTCCGATCTAACCTGGGTCCCGAAAGCAACTGCAGCGGTCTGCTTGGCTTGACCGCTCTTATGCACACTTCGCTTGGAACCGTATAACCTGCATTCTGCCCTAAGGTCTCAACGTCAAGTCTATGTGAGGAGACAAGGATGTCAAGGATAGCTCCTCTTCCGCGAGCTTACCCTTGTTTTTTAGCGCTATCATCAGTTCACTAGCCCATGGAAGAAGACTCCATACAACAATCAAGGCTCCACGCCATACTTCATCGGCTTGCGAAGCAACGGCTCGCTCTCGCCGGGTGCCTGGTGCTTACCATCTTTCTATTTTGTGCGGTTTTGGCTCCATGGCTGGCGCCCCATAACCCTACACAGTTGAACCTCAGTGCAAGACTGCTTCCGCCCTCGGCCGCACACTGGTTCGGCACCGACGAGCTTGGCCGCGATGTCCTCTCGCGAACCCTCTATGGAGCGCGAGTCTCGCTGACGGTCGCCGTTGCAGTCGTCACGCTCTCCCTGGCACTGGGCGTTACCCTTGGCATGTTGGCCGGCTTCTACGGCGGTTTCACGGACACAGTCGTCAACATCTACCTGGGCAATGCCTTCCTCGCACTACCGGGAATCCTGTTAGCTGTCACTCTGGTTGCGTTTCTCGGACCAAGCCTGGAGAACCTCATCCTCGCCCTGGCTTTGGCTGGGTGGGTGAACTACGCGCGACTGGTGCGCGCCCAGGTGCTCAGCGTGAAGGAGCGCGAGTTCGTGCAGGCTGCTCGCTCGCTGGGCGCAAGCGATCTGCATCTGATGGTCCGCCACATACTGCCCAACATCCTGCAGCCACTCTTGGTGCAGGCCGCCGTTGGTATGGCCGCAGCCGTGCTCGCTGAGGCGACGCTGAGCTTCCTCGGCCTGGGTGTCCAGCCGCCCACCCCCACCTGGGGAGCCATGCTCAACGACGCGCGCTCACACCTCTTTGAGTCCCCCTACCTGATGTTCTTCCCTGCCATAGCCCTCGCACTCTGCGTCTTCTCCTTCAACCTCATCGGCGACGGCCTGCGCGACTATCTCGATCCCAGAACAAGTCTGCGTGAAGGTCTCTAGGATGCTCATCGGCGTTATCTCCGACACCCACGGTCTCCTGCGCCCAGAGCTTTTCCCTGCGCTCGCAGGCGTCACTCACATCCTCCACGCGGGGGATGTTGGCGACCCATCAATCCTCATCGAGTTGCGCCGGATTGCCCCCGTCACGGCGATTCGTGGCAACATCGACCGCACCGGCCCCTGCGCGGCGCTGCCAGCCACCGAGGCAATTGAGCTCGGGGGCTGTCTGATCTACATGGTCCATGCCCGCGAGGACCTGGACCTGCACCCTCAGGCAGCGGGCATCGGCGTCGTCCTCTGCGGCCACTCGCACCAGCCCTCGATCGAGCAGCGCGACGGTGTGCTCTACCTAAACCCCGGCAGCGTCGGCCCCCGGAGATTCAATCTCCCCATCACATTCGCGCTGCTGCACATCGACAATGGCCAACCCTCGGCCCAGATCGTCTCGCTGGAGCCCTGACCAATGCCGCATTACCTTCGCATCCTCGGATCGGCCAGCGCATACACCGAGTCCGTTAGCAGGTTCACCACCACATACGTCAGCCCAACTGCCAGAATGCACCCTTGCACAAGAGCATAATCGCGGTTTGAGATGGCCGAGAGCGTCAGCCGTCCAATCCCCGGCCAGCCGAAGATCGTTTCGGTCACAATCGCTCCGGCGAGCAGCGACCCAAACTGGAGTCCGATCACCGTCAGCACTGGATTCAGAGCATTTCGCAGCGCATGTCGATACACCACCACACGCTCCGGCAGCCCCTTTGCCCGCGCCGTCCGGATGTAGTCCTGTCCCAGTTCCTCCAGCATCGATGTCCGCACCATGCGCGTCAGAATCGCCGCTAATCCCGACCCCAGTGTTACAGCAGGCAGTACGAGGTGACGTAGAAAATCTACTGTGCCCACTCCCGCTCCAGAGACGGGCAACACTCCAAATTCAATCGAGAAGACCAGAATCAGGATCGGCCCGAGCGCGAAGTTCGGAAACGACAACCCGACGAGACTGACAAAGCCCAGTGTTCGATCCGGCCACCGATTTGCCCGCCGGGCCGAGGCAACACCCGCCGGAATTGCCAGGCCCACGCCGATCAGCGTCGCCGCCACCGTCAGCGCCAGCGTGTATGGATAGCGCTGCAAAATCAGGTGCAGCACCGAATCGTGCAGCCGCAACGACTGCCCCAGATCGCCATGAACGATCCCGCGCCAGTAGCGCACATACTGCTCGTCCAGCGGCACATCCAAACCATACGCATGGCGCAATCCAGCAACATCCGAGGCCGTCGCCCCGTCGCCAAGCATCTGCACGATCGGATCGCCCGGCACCAGGTGAATCATGAGGAACACGACGGTCACTACCACCCACAGCACCGGCAGCGTCGTCACTACACGCCACAAAATCCTGCGCAGCGCGGTTCGTCCAGGTGATGCAGGCGACTTCATCGCTTTATCTCTGCAGGTCGCTCGCCTGCGGCCGCAGCGATCTTTCCGGGATTCTCCGCCTCGACGATCGGGTCGACGCGCACCTGCGCGATCCGCTTGCCTTCCATCTGAACCACCGCAAAACGCCGCCCGTTGAAGTCGATATGCTCACCCTCCGCCGGAATATGCCCCAGCTTCACCAGCAGAAATCCCGCGAGCGTCTCCACGCCGTACGAACGCGGAAACTTCCAGTGCAACTGGGTCACGAGATCTCGCAAGCTGGCACTGCCGTCCAGCAGCAGACCTCCGCCCGCGGCCGGCAACGGCAAATTACGTCCCGTATCGAACTCATCCTCCAGTTCACCAACCACCTGCTCCAGCACATCCTCGGCGGTAATCAGGCCAAGCGTCGATCCGAACTCATCCACCACGATCGCAATCTGCCGCCGGCGATGCTTAAACTCCTGCAACAGCTCGACGGCGAGCTTCGTCTCCGGCACCACAAGCACATCCCGCATCACCTGCCGCAGCATAATGCCTGATGCCCCGCGACTTCCCAGCCCCTGTGCGACGCTGCGGAAGTGAATCAGCCGTGCAACGTCCTTGGAATAGGCGACCCCGATAATATGATCGCGTCCCTTTTCGGGGTCGTATACCGGAATGCGCGAGTGCTGCTCCTCAACAATGCGCGCACTAGCCATCTCGAGCGCCATATCCGCCGGTAGCGAAAAGATCTTGCCTCGCGGCGTCATGATCTCGCTCACCACCAGCTGGTTCAGCTCGATCGCACGATGAATCATCTCCTCCTGGAACGGCGGCAGCAGGCCCATGCGACGCGTGGCCGTCGCCAGCAGTTTTAGCTCTTCAGGAGAGTGCGCCGAACTCTCTCCTCGCAGCGGCGCCTGAAAGACCCGGAGAACCACCGCCGCCGACACATTCATCAACCGCACTGCTGGCCGCGTCATTCGTATGAAGACATCAACCGGCCCGGCCACCGCCAGCGCGATGCGATCAGCGCGCTGCAGCGCCAGCGATTTCGGCACCAGTTCTCCCAGCAACACCTCGAAGTAGGTAATGATTGCGAATGCCAGAACCACCGCAACGGAATGCGCATAGAGCAGGGCATGCGCCTCCACTCCCGGCAGCCGATTCAGAAAATCCAGATGCGCTAAACCACCGAGGAGGGCTCCGGCAATCGCCGGCTCGCCCAGACCGCCCAGTGCCAGGCTGGCCAGCGTCACCCCGAACTGTACAGCTGGCAAAACCTCGTCGATATTGTGTTTGAGACGAAGCGCCGTTCGCGCCCCCGGACGATCCAGCGCGATCAGCTGTTCGATGCGCGTCTCTCGAACGCTGACCAGGGCGAACTCCGCAGCCACAAAGAAGCTATTCGCCAGAATGAAGAAGGCGATCAGACTTACGTGAACAAGGCTCCACTCCAGCATAGTTGGCCTAAAGTCTACACCGGACGCAGGAACGGCCCGCTGAGCCATGCTCCTCGGGCCGTACTCTCTGCAACCTTGCAAAAGCTCTTATACAAGAACGCGCTTCAGCGTCTGGTCGATCGTGTCCTTCGGGACAAATCCAACGATCTGCTCGGCGACCTTACCACCCTTGAAAATCAACAGGGCAGGAATACCACGGATGCCATAGCGGCCGGGCGTCATGTTGTTCTTATCGACGTCCATCTTCATGACCTTGAGCTTGCCGTTGTACTCCTCGGCAACCGCGTCGACTACCGGCGCGAGCGCACGGCAAGGCCCGCACCAAGCTGCCCAGAAATCGACCAAAACCGGTGTATCCGACTGCAGAACCTTCTGTTCGAACTCCGCGTCGTTCACCTCTGATACAAACTGACCTGCCATAACTTCATCTCCCTTGGGTTAGCCTGCTCCTGCTGCACGCTTCCCTGAAACCCACTCCATCATAGATGCCGCACAGTGGAAAACGATGCGACACGACTACAGAAGGGTTCGCTCTACGCCACTGCCAATCCGCAACGGGTACAACTCCACCTCCGGCCCGACCAGCTTCTGGATTCGCGTCACCGCCTCCAGCACGGTTGTTTCGGCTGCCAGAAATACCAGCACCGACGGTCCCGCACCACTGAGCGCAACGCCCGCAATCTCCGTCTCAGCGACCAGTGGCAGCAGCAGCTTCAGCAGCGGACAAGCCTCGGCCCGATATGGCTGGTGCAGCCTGTCCTGCATCGCCGTCGCCAACAGATCCAATCTCCCCTGCGCAAAGGCAGCCACCAGCAGCGAAGCCCGCTGCACATTGAAGATCGCATCGGCCTTTGCGTAGCTCTCCGGCAGCAGCGCCCGTGCCTTCTTGGTCGCCAGGCTCGTCGGCTGCACTGCCAGCAGCATCTCCCAGCCCGGATCGCCCGCAAACGTCGCCACCTGCACCGCATCGCCAGTCTGAGCCGAGACGGTAAATCCTCCATACCAGCACGCTGCCACGTTATCCGGATGTCCTTCGATGCGGCTCGCCTCCGCAACAATCCCCGCATCGCCCATCCGCAGCCCACCAAAGTGATCCGCCAGCGCCACCCCCGCCAGCAGAGCTGCAGCGCTCGACCCGCAGCCCATCCCCAGTGGAATCTCGTTGTGCAGCTTGATATGCAGCGGCAATACCGCAGTTCCAACACCCGTCAGCACGCCACGGTATGTCTCGAGAATTAAGTTGTTCTCAATCGCTCCACAAATCTCTGCATCGCGCCCTGTAGCCTGAATCTGAAAGCCAGCAGCAACCCGCGCCTCAACCGTCAGATGCATCGACAGCGCCAGCCCGGCCGCGTCAAATCCCGGTCCCAGGTTCGCCGACGTCGCCGGGAGCGACAGCCGCAGCCCTCGCGCCTCTGTTCCCGCGCTCACGCTGGCAGCGCCGATCGGGTCTGTTCCGATCTCGTCTGTGCATCGATTGCGCGCAACACCGCGTCCGCATCTGCATCCAGTACCAGCGGCTCGCGGCGCAACTTCGCATGCCGCGCCAGTTCGGCTGTATCGGCGCCCACCATCTCCGCCTCGGTTAGCAACTCGCCGCGATGATATTTGATGGTGTACTCGGAGTCCTTCAGCGTGTGTCCGGTCAACAGCAGAATGGCCGTCTCTTCCTTGCCGACACGTCCATCCGCGACCAGCTTCTTAAGCCCCGCCAGCGTCACCGCCGAGGCAGGCTCACAGCCAATCCCCTCCGCGCCAATCTCCGCCTTGGCCAGCGCAATCTCCCGCTCCGACACCTGCTCGCACCAGCCTCCCGTAGACGCAAGAATCCGCACCGCCTTCTTCCACGACGCAGGATTACCAATCTGAATCGCCGACGCGCGCGTATTGGCCGTAACCGGCTCCAGCGAAACCCCGCCGTTTTTCCGCATGCTCCTGTAGAGGGGATTCGCGCCCTCTGCCTGAATCACGCTGATCTTCGGCACGCGATGGATAAACCCAAGATGCTGCATCTCCGCGAACCCCTTACCCAGCGCCGAGCAGTTCGCCAGGTTTCCGCCCGGCACAATGACGTGGTGTGGCACCTGCCACTCGCACTGCTCAAGAATCTCGAACGCCGGCGTCTTCTGTCCCTCCAGCCGATACGGATTCACCGAGTTCAGCAGGTACACCGGGGCCCGTCGGACAACCTCACTCAGCACCCGCACGCAGCCGTCGAAGTCCGTCCGCAACTGCACGGTCATCGACCCATAATCCATCGATTGCGACAGCTTGCCCCACGCGATCTTTCCCTCAGGAATCAACACCACGCTGCGTAGTCCAGCCCGCGCCGCATAGGCCGCCATCGCCGCCGACGTGTTCCCGGTCGAAGCGCATGCCACCCATTCAAACCCACTCGCAACCGCCACCGACAGCGCCGCCGTCATCCCTGTGTCCTTGAATGACCCAGTCGGATTCATGCCCTGATGCTTGGCCAGCAGCCAGTTCAGTCCCAGCGCCGCAGCCGCCTTCGGCATTTCATACAGAGGCGTGTTTCCCTCTCGCAGCGTGACGATGCGATCATTGGGAACGATTGGCAGCAGGTCACGGAACCGCCAGACGCCGCTCTGGTCGATGGCCATCGTCGAGGTCCGTCGCTCCTGCCAAAGGTAACGCAGTGCGCTTGGGTTCGGGCGGTTCTTGGGCGTCGGGCGGCTGGCCGAGTAAACAGCAGAAACGCCGTCGATTTCCGGCGCACCGTCGCTCCATGGATACTCAACTTCGAATAAATCTCCACATGTGCGGCAACGAAAGTTACTCTGGGCGTCCTTTGCGGCGATCCTTTCGCCGCATCCGGTGCATCGAAGGATGTGAGATGAAACATTCATGGTTTCTTCTAGGGTACCGTAAAGCGCTCTCGCAATGCTCGCCGTCGGTGATTCCGCTGGTACTCATTGTGCTCCTGTGCATCGGCTCCCTGACAGCGCACGCGCAAACTCCCAAAGAACTCCACGTCGCCGCGGCTTCGGACCTGCAGCCCGTTCTGCCCACACTCGCCGCAGCCTACGAGCACGCCACCGGAGTCAAGATCATCGCCTCCTTCGGCTCATCCGCAACCCTCGCCCAGCAACTGCTCAACGGCGATCCGCAAGACATTTTTCTCTCCGCGGACTACGTCCATCCCGAGCAACTCGTCGCCGCTGGCCTCGCCACCGGGTTGAAAGATAGCCACGACCCAACGCCCTACGCCCGCGGCATTCTCGTCCTCTGGGCGCGCAAAGACTCTCCTGCTCAGCCGCTCACCCTCGACGCCCTCACCAGCCCCAAAGTGACAAAGATCGCCATCGCCAATGGCCTGCACGCACCCTATGGCTTCGCCGCCACCAGGGCCCTCGAGAGCCTGCATCTCACCGACAAGGTCGCCAGCAAGCTGGTTGTTGCTGAAAACATTGCCCAAACAGCGCAGTTCGCTGAATCCGGCAATGCACAGGTTGGCCTGATCTCCCTAACCATCGCAATCTCCCCACACTTCCGCGAGTTGGGCAGCTTCGTTCGCTTCCCCGCTGAAAGCTACCCGGAGATCCGTGAGTGCGCCGTCGTTCTGAAGTCCTCGAAGAACCACTCCGCAGCGCAGGACTTCCTCCGCTGGCTGACCAGCAACTCGATCCAGCAGAACCTCACCGGGTTCGGACTTGATCCAGCGAATTAGACCGGTGTTTTCCTTGCGGAGCTACACCCACCTGCAACGACCAGCTAGACTGGCACCACCATGGACTTCGCTGCCCTCGGCCTGACCCTGCGTCTGGCCAGCCTGACCACGATCTGCCTGCTTCTGGTGGCAACGCCGCTGGCTGCCTGGATCGCCGGCGGTAGCAGCGTAGCGCGCCGAGTCACGCAGGCAGCCGTCGCGCTTCCTTTGGTCCTTCCGCCTACCGTGCTGGGCTTCTACCTGCTGGTTGGCCTCGGCCCGGCAACGGCGCTGGGACGAACGCTCATCGCTCTCATCGGCCATCCGCTCGCCTTCACCTTCTGGGGGCTGCTGATCGGCTCGATGATTTACAGCCTGCCCTTCGCCGTGCAGCCGCTGGTTGTCGCCTTTGGAACCATCGACCCCTCGACGATCGAAGTAGCCCGCGTCCTCGGAGCCTCGCCGTGGACGGTCTTCCGCCGCATTACTCTACCCCTTTCGCGCATGTCATTTGTCACCGCCGCGGTCCTCACCTTCGCGCACACCGTCGGCGAGTTCGGCGTTGTCCTCATGATTGGCGGCGACATCCCCGGCGTCACCCGCACGCTCTCCATCTCCATCTACGACCAGGTGCAGGAGCTCCAGTACTCTGCCGCGAATCTCACCGCAGCCGCTTTGGTAGCTCTATCGTTTCTAGCGCTGCTGTTCGTCTACGGGCGCGGTCGCAGGAGGCCTGAGCTTGTCTGAGACCTCAGCCAACGCCGCCCGCCCGCATCACCGCCTGAGCGTCGATGCTCGACTCGGTGCGCTTCATCTGCATGTGCAACTTAACCTCACAGCCCCATGGACGGTGATCTTTGGCCCCTCCGGTAGCGGCAAGAGTTCCGTGCTCCGCGCCGCCTGCGGTCTCTTGAATCCAGGCACAGCAGAGTTCTCCGAATGTTCCGCCACGACTGCTGGCTGGATCGAGGTCGAGAGCCTCCGCCACGCAACGCCCCCACATCTGCGCTCCGTCGGATACGCGCCACAGGGCGCTGTTCTCTTCCCTCATCTATCGGTCAGAGAGAACGTCGCATTTGCAGCGACCGCCCGCCGCAGACAAGCAGCGAATACGAAGATCATCGCCGCGGCAATCGAGCTATTCGAACTCGGCGCCCTGGCCGACCGCATGCCGCACGACCTCTCCGGTGGGGAGCGCCAGCGCGTCAATCTTGCCCGAGCCTTCGCGGTTCCAGCGGCCCGGCTGATGCTGCTCGATGAGCCCTTCACCGGCTTCGATCGCGGCCTGCGCGACACCCTGCTCCCGCGCATGCAGCAGCGCATCGCTCAACTCGGTGTCCCCGTCATCTCGGTCACCCACGATGTCGAAGAAGCGCTTTTGCTGGGTGCTGAGGTCATTCGCCTGGAGCAAGGCGCAGTCATCGCACAGGGCCCTGCGTCGCAAGTGCTCGCCGAAGAACGCGCACACATGCTGAGCGTTCTTCAGTCCTAGCCCAGCAGTACCGGTTCGCGCTCCAGCGTAATTCCAAAGCGCTCTCTCACCACGCTCACGATCTGCTCCTGCAGCCGCTCGATATCGGCGCACGTCGCCCCACCGCGGTTCGTAAGTGCCAGCGTATGGCGCGTTGAGATCGCCGCCGGTCCCTCACCGTAGCCCTTCACAAAGCCCGCGTGCTCGAGCAGCCATGCAGCCGGCAGCTTGATCCGACCCTCACCCGCCGGCCAGTGTGGAACCTTGTTCGAGTCAATCGCCAGCGCTGCAGCAACCACCCCCAGGGCGCTCGAACTAACAATCGGGTTCTTGAAGAACGAGCCAGCGCTACGGCAATCCGCATCACCCTCAACAATCAGCATCCCCTTCTCGCGCCGGATTCCGCGCACCGCCTTCGCAATCTCCGTCAGCGTCGGCTTCTCCTGACCACCGAACCGGCGCTGCAAATCCGCATAGCGCAGATTCGGCTCACCCAGTGGCCGCAGTCGAAATCTCACCCGCGTGACGATGTATCGGCTTGGCTCGTCGGTATTGAACAGACTCTCGCGATACCGGAACCTGCACTCAGCCTTGCTCAACTCCGCCCATCTGCTGGTCTCCCGATCGAAGACCCGCACCGACTCGATCGTCTCCGCAACCTCCTGCCCATACGCGCCCACGTTCTGCACCGGCGTCGCGCCCACCGAGCCGGGAATTCCCGCGAGACACTCCACCCCCGCAAGCCCTTGCCCAATCGCGTAGTCCACAAAGCCATCCCAGCTCTCGCCCGCTCCCGCGCTCAGACAGCCCTCTCCGCAGCGCTCAAGGCCACGGATCGCGATCCGTAGCACCAGCCCATCAAACCCCGCATCACGGACCAGCAGATTGCTACCGCCGCCCAGCACGAAAAGCTTTAGCCCGCGCTCCCGAGCCCACGCAACATCTGCAGCGACGTCATCCTCCGTAGTGGCCACGGCAAAGTAGCGCGCAGGCCCCCCAATCCCCAGCGTCGTGAATGGGGCAAGCGGGACGTCTTCGCGGATATGTAAGGCAGACGGCACGGTTAGAGACTACAACAGCCCGCGTAGGACAAAAGCGCCCCTTTTTTATGCGACCGAACGCGGCAACGTACAATCAAAGAACGAGAAGTACAGTTTCACCAGGTTTCAGGAGGTAAGACGATGTATCCAGAGTTGATGGTCATTCCGATGCGCGAAGAGTTGACGAAGGCCGGTATCTTGGAGGTCCGTTCGGGCGCCGAGGTCGACGCGGCGCTCGCAAAGCCCGGAACGACGATGCTGGTTGTGAACTCCATCTGCGGTTGCGCCGCCGGCAAGATGCGCCCCGGCGTTCGCCTCGCACTGCAGCACACGACCAAGCCTGACCAGACGATCACCGTCTTCGCCGGCCAGGATCGCGAGGCGACCGAGCGTGCCCGCAGCTACTTCCAGGGCCACCCGCCCACATCGCCCGCTATCGCCATCCTGCGTGACGGGAAGCTGATCTATCTCTTGCAGCGCTCGGCGATCGAGACCTCGACCGCTCCAGCCATCGCGCAGGAACTCACCCGGGCCTTCGACACCTACTGTGCCAAGGCGATAGCCTAGCTTCGTTGTAGATCGTGACACCAAAGAGCGGGTGGCTTCGGCCATCCGCTCTTTTCTTGCGCGTCACCCGGTATACGGTGCGGTAACTTCCGCACGTCAACTATTTGCGCTAACTGCCGATAGACAAGACATGGCTCAACCTAATCGGGTGCTTACGCTCTCCTCGGTGGAACCCTTATCGCCACTCGAGGCCAACACGATATCTCCCGCCCCGGACGTATGGCTGGCGGGTTCAAGCGCAGCAATGACTCAGCTGCGCGGTCAGATTCGTCGCGTTGCTCCGTACTTCCGGACGGCTCTGCTGACGGGGGAACGAGGCTGCGGTGAAGAAGCTGCAGCACATATTCTTCATCAGCTCTCGCCGCTCGGTCACCGGCCCTTTCTCGAACTCACACCGGCCGAGGCGGTGCTACGCTTCGGCGCACACAACTCCCCCG
>Ga0224534_1000254_pt1 | contig 35619 bp, 33 predicted proteins | sample 714E12024metaG_FD_172012 | JGI IMG/M metagenome (GOLD analysis project Ga0224534, IMG submission 172012) | Peat soil microbial communities from Stordalen Mire, Sweden - 717 E1 20-24 | ecosystem: Environmental > Terrestrial > Soil > Wetlands > Peat | place: Sweden: Norrbotten County, Stordalen... | reverse complement strand
CTCCAAAGAAAATCAGAGAAGATAGGATGAAGATTGCGGACGAGGTTATTGCGACTATAGCAGGTATTGCTACATCTGAAGTTGAGAATGTAACTTCCATGAGCGGGGGAATAGTCAACGGTATAGCCAGTATGTTAGGCAGAAAAAATCTGGCAAGTGGTGTCAAGGTAGAAGTTGGTGAAAAAGAAGCGGCTATTGAAGTATCCTTGATAGTAGAATATGGGTGTAAGATCCATGAGGTTGCTAAAAACATACAGAATAAAGTACGTGAAGCCGTAGAAAGTATGACCGGCCTTCAGGTTGCAGAAGTGGTAGTAAACGTTCTTGGCGTGAACGTTGAAAGGGAATCAAGGGGGCTAAAAAAGGAAGAAGAAACACCTGAAGAAATGCAGAGAACCGAATAAAACCTTTGGAGCAGTCGCAATGGTATCATCAAGCTTTTACTTGCCCTGCAGAAGTGGACGATCAGGCTGCGTAACCTGATTACCGATGAAGACGATGATCTGCTGGTAGTTGTTCTTTCTCTTCGCCTGTCATCAAGGCCAGCCCGGACTCCGCCACCTGCCGATAGAGGGGTTCCAGCAGGTCGAGCAAGTGTTCGCTCCCCTGCCAGAAAGGGAAATTGCCCAACCGCCTGAGCAGGGCTGCCGCTGCCTCCGGGTGTCCTGTCGCGGTGGGAGCAGGCGGCATCTCTGAAACAGGCAAAGTCCCGGGAGGAGCGCCCGGTTCCGGATTGCCTTTCCAGAAAACGCCCGGATCGGCAGGCAGGGGCGCCTGTTCAGCCGGTTGTGAATGTTCAGCCTGTTCACCAGGCTCGAAAGGATCAGACTGTTTGTCCTGTCCGGCCGGCCCGGCCGCTGTGGCCTGTGTATTCCGTCCCGCTCTCCCGCCTCTTTTGCCGCCTGCACCCGTCCCGGATGCGCCCGGTCCCTGAAGGCTGCTTGCCGCCGCCGGATCAGTATCGCTTGCCGGAGAGGCGCCAAGCAGTTCGCACAACTCCTTACGGCGTTTTGCGGGATCCCTGGACGCTGGCCGTCACCACTCCCGGGTTGACCGTCACAGACAGGACCTGCCCATGGCGGGCATAGTTCTTCCCACGACTCAGGCGTGCCCCCAGGTGAAAGCCCTCCAGCACGGCGATCCAACGCTTGCCCCACCAGTTGGCGCCGAATGCCCCGCGCTGGCTCTGGGCCTTGATCCCTCCCCGGGCCGGGATTGGCCTGCTCGGTTTATAATCGAAGAAATCCCATCTTCCCATATTTCGCCCCTCGTTTCGAACCGTTCTTAATGTGGGCTGCCGCCTATTAAGGGGACTGCGAATCTCTGACCTCGAGAAACGGTCTCAGACTTCTGCGATGGCCTCTTCCCGGAGGGCCATCAGGTCCCTGATCTCTTGCGTGGATAGCTCCGTCAGCCAGCCCTCCCCGGATCCCACCACCTGCTCGGCCAGTTCCAGCTTGCGCTCGAAGGAGATCCGCAAGCTGATCGACTACTTGATCAGCAATTTACCCTCGTTTTCAAGGAACGGCTGGCTGTTTGTTGCTGCGAAAGTTGAGTTGTATAATATCAGGAAAAGCAGCAAGGGGGTGTTTGAAATAGGCAACCTGTTTTTAGGTCTGGACCATATCAATGTCCAAACAAGAGATCTAGAGAATTCGGTGAAATTCTATTCTGAGGTGCTGGGGTTCACCCTTGTCAACCGCGTTGAACTGGGCTCGATAAAATTGGTATTTCTCACCCTGGGCGGAGCCACGGTTGAATTGAGAGAGGCGGACGAAAGGGTCTCGTGTCAAGACGGTGTGGTTGACCATTTCACTCTCCGCGTCTCTGATATTTTTGCCGCAGTTGAAGTGTTGAAGAATCAGGGCCTGGAGTTGATCACACCGGAACCGGTGGCAATCGAGTCTATCTATCGTTACATTTTCTTCTTCAGAGGGCCCTCCGGAGAAAAGATTGAGTTGGTTCAATCATAATGGCTGGTGAATCTTCCTAGCAATCTTGAGGCTTGTTGTTATGCTGCAAGATTCTAACTGTCCTTGATTTTAACATTATTTAGCCAGAAGTCCCCCGTCCTCCAAGGCGGGGGACGAATCTCAATATTGTCTTGTCAATTTCAGGCTTTTGTACTGGCAGGTAAAACCAAGACTTTGTAAAGCTTTTTTGTAGGGGCTTTCCGTGGCTGGGGACCAGCTCGCGGAAAAACACTCCATAGCGGGGACAAAGTTGGCGGGTCCTCTCTTTGACCAGTTCCTCCTGCTCGATGAGATCCCGCGCTTTGCTTTCCGGCAAGGCATACCAGTTGCCGTGTAAAGGACGCGAAGCGGACCAGCGACTGTATCCAGCGCGGCGGCTGAAAACCCGTTCTGTCTAGAGAGTTAATTTAGTTGTCCAAAGTCGTGAAAAATGGTATTTTATTATAGAATAAACCTTCCGATATTAATAGCAACAGCTCCTTGTTGGATGCTGCAACCCTCCACGTATCTCCTGAATTCGTTTTAGAAGAGATGGGACGGCTTGCGAACGTCAGGCGCCGGTGTCCTGTTAACTGGCTGTTTGCCGGTAGGCACATCGCCGGGTTTTACCGATGGCTAGCCGCTCTAATGCCCCCGCTTCCTCCGCATCCAGACCTTCGGTCTGGCCTGAAGAATGCGGAGTACATGAAGCGGGGGGATAAGAGCGGCTACGCCCCTAGTTAACTGGCTCTAAGCTTCAGTGGGGGAAAAGCAATCACCCTCTGAAGCCAAGACCCAGTTGAAAATGCTGTTTCTATAAGCAGGTTGTAAACAGCTGAGCACCATGATCAGATTTGAACCTGGAGGAGGCCAATCAGTTGATTCACCAATCTAGCGGTATCAAACAAGCCCTCGATAAACTTCAGCCCCATGACCAGGTCAATCTTGAGGAGTTGGTGGCGGAGCGCACCAAAGAGCTCGAGGCAGCCAATGAACTATTGAAGAAGGAAGTTTCTGAGCGCAAGCGGATGGAACAGACGATCGCCGAGGCCCTGGAGTTCAACCAGACAATGCTGGAGTCATCACCGATCGGCATCAGCGCCTTTGACTCTTCGGGGCAACTCGTCTTTATTAACGATGCCGGCGCAAGAATCACAGGCGGAACGAAAGAGCTTGCTCTACAGCAAAATCTTAATTTCAACCAATACGATGCGTGGAAGCAGACAGGTCTTCTGGATGTTGCCAGGCAGGTGCTTGCGGCCGGTATATCCTGTAATAGTCAGATATACCTCAAATCTGTCTTCGGAAAAGAGATATGGATGGACTACAGGTTCATCAGGCTCATCTCCGGCGGTGAGCCGCACCTGCTCATGATGTACGAAGATATCACCGAGCGCAAGCTGTTGGAAGAGCAGATCATCAAGCTGAACTCGGATCTCATCAGACGCGCCCATGAACTGACCAAAATCAACAAGGAAATCGAATCCTTCAGCTATTCGATCTCGCACGACCTGCGCGCGCCACTGCGGGCAATTAACGGATTCAGCCAGATGATCTCCGGCAAGTACCAGGACAAGCTGGACGATGAAGGCAGGGAATACCTCCAGATCGTGCGCTCGGAATGCAATCGCATGGGTAAACTGATCGACGGCATCCTTCATCTCTCCCGCTTGTCCCGCAAGGAGCTGAGCCGCGAAGAACTGGATCTGAGCACTATTGCTGAAACTATATCGCTAGAGCTTCACAGGATGGAGCCGGAGAGACAGGTGGACTTAGTCATCACTCCCGGAATCAAAGCATATGGAGATAGAGCGCTCCTCCAATCTGTTTTACAAAACCTGCTGGACAATGCCTGGAAGTTCACCAGCAAGCAGCCAAAGGCCAGGATAGAGTTTGGCTGCTCCGAACAGGAAGGCAAAAAGGCATACTTCGTTCGTGACGATGGGGCCGGATTTGACATGAAGTATGCCGATAAGCTGTTTGGCACCTTCCAGCGCCTGCACGGGGCAGACGAATTCCCCGGCAACGGCGTCGGGCTGGCGATTATCCAGCGCATCGTCCACCATCACGGTGGTCAGGTCTGGGCGGAAGGTGCGGTTGAAAAGGGAGCGATCTTTTATTTCACAATGCACGAGCAGTCAGAGGGTGATGAGTGAAATGAGCCGGCGCAGATACGGTCCGGCTGCCTATCACCTTGGCCTGTTCCTAGCCGTTGCCGTCTGGGCGAGCACCTTCATCAATATCAAGGTCGTGCTCCTGCAATTACCCCCAAATACTATCGCTTTCCTACGTTTCCTGGTAGCCAGCCTGGTCCTGGGGCCGTACCTTCTCTGCACGCGCCAGCCGGCGATCCGGCGCCAGGACTGGTTGCGCCTGGCGGCTTGTGGTCTGACCGGCGTTACTCTGTACAACTTTCTGCAGAATCAGGGGCTCCGGTATGCCGGGTCCACCGACGCCGCCATCCTGGCGGCTATGGCTCCGGTATTTCTCGCCCTGCTCGCCTGGCTGCTTCTCAAAGAGCGGATTTCCTGCGCCCAAACTCTAGGTATCATCATTGCCCTGGCGGGCTCGGTTCTGGTGGCCACCAACGGCTCCCTGGCCGGGTTTGCTCTAAACCCGCAGCGGCTTTTCGGGGACTTCCTAGTCCTGCTGACAGGGATGGCCTGGGCTATCTATAGCACCCTGGTAAAAACCTTGTTGGAGCGCTACCCGGCCATCACGGTGTTGGCCTACACCACTTTCGCCGGAACCCTTTTCCTGCTCCCCTTAAGCCTGGCGGAACTGCCCGTCAACTTTGCCGCGGTCACCCTATCCGGCTGGCTGAACATCATCTACCTGGGGCTGTTCGCTTCGGCCATGGCCTATCTGATCTGGAACCTCGCCCTCGGACAGGTCCCGGCAGTAACCGCTGCCGCGTACATCTACCTGATCCCCGTGTTGACCGCGGCGATGGTCACCTTTTATTACCGGCAGTTGCCTAGCCTCTACACCGTCGCCGGCGGCCTCATCGTTTTGTCAGGAACCTACCTGACAGCTAAACAGAGGCCGGTTCATGGTTCACCCAAAATTCGCCCGTAGCTCGCCGCTTCGTCCATGGCGCCGGGTTTTTTCAAAATAGCCCCGATCGCATCAACATTGTCATAGCACAAGTTTGCAAGGAGCTCGATCTCCAGCATTTTGAAGAAGTATCTCACAACTTGAATCGCCCCTGCAAAAACATTGGTAAAGGTTGTTCCGGCGCAACTCAGGTAGATGCCGCGGCGCTCCGGCCTGTTGCTATCCTTGACCACACTTTCACCGAGCAGGTACTTCATGGCCCAAAACTTCTGGGAACGGTCTATGAACATCTTGGCCTGCCCGCAAATTCCCATGGAAAAGATCGGTGCCGCCAAGATAAATCTGTCTGCGGCGAGAATCTTGTCGTAAAGAAATTTCGCATCATCGTCAACTACGCATTTACCGGTGTCATCACAACCACCGCAAGCACGGCAGGGCTCATAATCATACTCCGTCAAAAAAAGAAGTTCGGTCTGGCATCCTGCTGCATTGGCGTTTTCCAGGACATGCCTGGCTAGGGTGGCGGTGTTGCCGTTTTTTCTGGGACTACAGGCTAGTGCAAGGCATTTGACAGGCATTTGCGGCACCCCTCTCAGCTTTTTGAGTTGAAACTATCATAAACCTGCTCCGGTTCAGTTACAAGCAGGCGCCATGGTATTTGAAAAGTAGGGAATAACAACTTCGAATTGAAACTGTGTGTCAGATAGATCAGCGCTTGTTAATAAGGTTTCTCGATCGCATCGATGGATCAGTGTAGATTGAAGTATTCAAATCAACTGCGATCGGATATCCTCCGTATGTTATGTTTCTGTCACCGGAAAATTGCCAGATACCCGCAAATGATACCCCACTGCAAGCTGGACTTGGAATGGATGATGGAAGGTCACATCCAATATAATGGGCTACCCAAAATTCCACACTTCCAAAAAGGATGCCTTTTATTTGGCTGGCGTTTTCTGCATTACAGTATATTCCCGCTTGATAGCCCTTATTTCTGAGTTCATTAACCCAAACGACAACATAAGCCAGATACCTGCCGGTTAATGGGTGCGGAGTTTCAATATCGAGGAAAATAGTAGTCTGACAAGGAAAGCCGGCACATCTTGCCAGACTCGCGGCCTGATCTGCTTCGTTTGCGCCCGTTTCCGTATCCAGGTAAGAACTGTCTGCCTGGCGACCGACATAGACAGGCATAAAACCCCAGCCCTGATTGAGTAACACCTGCCTTTTGCTCATCCAACTCGCGTCTCGGTGATATGGAGCAGGAGCGAGATAGAAGCCTGTATAGCAAAATGGTGAGGCATTCCACCATGCCTGCATCACAGTGTCTCCTGGATACAGGGAAATGTCCATGCCATAGTAAAAAGCACTGCCACTGCCTGGAACAGATGTCTCGGACATACAGATCAGTCCCATCCCGGTAAACTATTCTGTCACCCTTCGGGCGACGCCACTTTCATCCTACCCCTCAAGGGGGTAGGTTTTTGGTGGCAAAGTTCGGTAAATATTATATGCAATTGCCCCAGAGCGCATGTCGGAGTCTCAAAGCGGGGCAGGTGAACCTCCCCCAGGACAAGCCTGGGGGCTTCTCACCGTTTGAGACCGCTCCGCAGTAGCGGAGTCTTACTATCTCTAGATAAAATGATTACCCACTGACCCCGCCCGGGAAGGACTTTTTCTCTTAACAGAGAAACATTATATGAATTTCACGAACCATATTCGGTGGGTCGTGCCGCTTTGCCACCACGACCGCTGCCGGTTGTCAGGCAGGCGTGGCGCCTCCAAGGAGTATTCTATGTATTGTCATCAAGCTATCGAAAACAAGTTAGGGACATTCATTTTATCAAAGAGTCAAATAGCTAATCTGGCGGAATGCTTTAGAAAATCCATGCTGAACCGGTTAAATGGATCTGAGAGTTCGCTGAAAATGCTTCCTGCATTTTTAGATAAACCAACAGGTGAAGAAAGAGGAAGATACATTGCTGTCGATTTTGGTGGTTCCAAAATTCGACTCCTAATCGTGCATTTAAAAGGGCATAGAGAATATGAAATAACAAAAGAGCATACATTTCTACTAAAGGATCCTCATAATAGATATAATTTTACAACCGCAAGTACTACGGGGTCTGAACTATTTGCATTTATTGTGAGCCAAATTGCAGACTTCATAGATGATAACTCAATTTACCCCCTTGGTCATACTTTTTCCTTTCCCACACTGCAACGCAGCTCTAACGATGCAATTCTGATTAAATGGACAAAGGAAATAAAAACCTCCGGCGTGGAAGGACTTAATGTTACTGATATCTTTAAAACAGCCTTACTAGAAAGAAAGTACCACCAAATTATTCCTAAAGTTATTATTAATGATACGACGGGAACATTATTGACATCGTCTTATAATGATCCCAACACAGATTTAGGATCAATTTGTGGCACTGGACATAATACATGCTATTTCGAGTCAGATTATGCAGCCTTTACAAATTCTAAAATAATAAACATAGAATCTGGCAATTTTAATGAATTACCCTACACAGAGTATGATAATATCCTTGACATAAATAGTGATATGCCGGGGGAACAACGCTTGGAAAAAATGGTTGGAGGCAAATATATAGGAGAGTTATTTAGAATAATAGTGGAGTCTTTCATGAAGGGTAAATTGCTTTTTAAGAATTGTCAATTGGATGCTTTTTCCGAACCGTATTTGATCTCTTCTCAACAAGTCTCAATTATACTTGAAGATATTAGCTCTGACCTGAATAGTATTAAAATGTGGCTAATGTCCATGGGTATTGATTCTCTCCTTGAAGATCGCTTGGCCCTACGACTGATATCATCAAGAACGGCAATGCGTGCAGGTCAGTTAGTTGCGGCCACATATATCGGTATTTTAACTCACATTGACCCCGGGCTCCTCAATCAACATATTATTGCTATTGATGGATCAGTCTATGAACATCTTGCTCTTTTTGCAGATACATTGAGATCGACTCTTAATTGTGTATTAGGAAATAAAGCAAAACTTGTTTCTTTAAAGTTAACAAAAGATGGTTCAGGAATTGGTGCAGCTATAGGTGCTGCTATGAATACCTAGTTACCATTCTGTTAATTCCTTGCCACAGGAGATTCATTGAGCAGCAACCAGTATAACCCCAACTGCCTCGCCGCATCCATGAACCCGCTGAAGTCGACCGGCTTGCATACGTAGCTGTTGACCCCCAGGCTGTAGCTCTCGATGATGTCCCTTTCCTCCCTGGAAGAGGTGAGGACTACTATCGGCAGGAACCTGGTCCGCTCCTCCGAGCGCAGTCTTTGTAGAACCTCGAAGCCGTCGACCCTGGGAAGCTTCAGGTCCAGGAGAACGATCATGGGCATGACGGAGGTGTCGCGCCCCTCGTATGCGCCGGTTCCAAAAAGGTAGTCCAGCGCCTCGGCGCCGTCGCGTGCCACCACAATTTCGTTGACCAGATTGCTTTTCTCCAGGGCGTGAACTGTCAGTTTCGCATCGTTAGGGTTGTCCTCGACCAGTAGGATAATATTATGACTCATGCTTCCCGTCCTCCGATTGATCAAGGTGAAGTAAAAGTCGCACCTTTCTCGACAGCGCTTTCAATCAAACATAAACTCTTTTCTACGTTTTCTCTAATTTTCCTGCTAATTCTTTAATGGCCTAAGGTGGTAGCTGCTGCCTCAGGCTTCGCCTGCCGGCTGCTGAAAATCTTCCTACCTGGATGGCCTCGTGAATATGAATAGGTCCGAACCTGAGATTCATCCAGATTAGCAGTTGCTAGAGGTTTTTACAGGACAATTGGGACTTGACATTGTACCAATATCTACTATTATGATATTAAGGGTGTATGCTTAATTCCCAAAAGATCGATGATCGAGAGCGTGAAGTCGGCGAGCCGGGCATCAACCCCCACTTTGAACGCACCCCCGCTTTGAACACTTTCACATCTTGCCGCATACCAGCGGAAAGTGCCACTTGATTCTTTGGAGGTTCTTACAGTAGCCCAGGTTGATCATCCGCTCACCTCAGGCGTGGGACGCCCCTACCGTAGATCTTTATCCATCCCTGCCAGACCCCTAGCATCTTCCCTTGTTCAGGTCGATGAAAGACTCGAACGTCATCCCATCCATCAGGCGAGTTCTCCAGCAAACAAGTATTTCTCATCTATCCTTCACCAAAATGGTAATTAGTGGTTCATTTGCGATTCTGGAGGGATGAGAAATAAATCAAGTTCCGGATACATTCATCCGGAACTACCATAAAACTTCATAGCTCGGGATATTGGAGGTGAAACGAAAAGATCTAGAAAAATGCTTTAGTAGAAAGTAATTGGAGTTTCCGGGAAGCTACATTTTTTGTGAAGGTGATAGGCAAATCACCAATTCGAGGAAGAAGTCAATTGCCATTAAGGTACGATTGAAAAGGAGATGAAGACTTGAGGAACAAAGAGAGAGGAAAGATCCTTGCAGTCCTGCTGTCGGTCATGCTCATTTTGGCTTTCATACCTGTGGGCATGGCATTCGCTGCCACCGCCCCGGCTGCTCCGACGATCAGTCCGGACGGCGGAGTCATCACCACAGCGCAAACAGTGGGCATCAACGCCCCCCTGTCGGTCGGGCAGGCTGTATATTACACCGTCTACAGCGGCAACACCGGCACGTCTCCGACAGTCAGTAGCTCCGTCTACACGACGCCGTTTATCGTGTCAACAGCAGCAGGCATATTTACAGTAGATGCAGCGGTGTATGACAGCGTGTATGGGTTGGGTAGTGTGGCCTCAGCCACGTTTGATGTAAGCTATCCAGCTAGCAGCGGTGGCGGCGGTGGCGGTAGCATAGTTTCTGACGCCCCGATCGTGACGTCAGAGGCTGCCACGTCAGTCACAAGCACCTCCGCGGTCTTGAACGGTGACATCACCTCAGAAAACGGGTCTGACATCACTGCCTATGGTTTCCTCTGGGGCACCAGTTCCACCAGTCTCACCAACACGCTGGCTGTAGGCGCCAATAACTTCACCGGCGCCTTCACTGATACCCTGAGCGGCCTGACTGACGGCACGACCTACTACTTCGAGGCCTATGCCACCAACGCCTACGGCACGGGAGACGGATCTGTGCTGAGCCTCACCGCAGGGGTGACGACACCAACCCCGACCGTGATGACAGAGGCTGCCTCGTCGATCACAACCGACTCCGCTGTCTTGAACGGCGACATCACCTCAGACAACGGGTATAGCATCACTGACTGTGGCTTCCTCTGGGGCACCAGTTCCAGCAGTCTCACCAGCACGCTGGATGTAGGCGCCAATACCCAATCCGGCGCCTTCATGGATACCCTGAGCGGCCTGACAACAGGCACGACCTATTACTTCGAGGCCTATGCCACCAACTCGTACGGCACGGCAGATGGAACGGTCATGAGCTTCACCGCAGGGGTGCAGCCACCAACACCGACAACAGGAACAGCCTTCTCCGATGTCCCCACATCCTTCTGGGGATACAGTATCATCACCAACCTGGCCACCCGGGGTATTGTGGCCGGTTATACGGATGGCACATTCAAACCGAATGCCGCCATCACCAGGGCCGAGTTTGCCACCATGCTGGCAAAAGCCCTCGGGCTGAACATTACCAACACAACCACCGCCTTCACGGATGTCGCCCAGGGTTCCTGGGATTACGGCCCCGTTAACGCTGTTGCGGCAGCAGGCCTGGTATCCGGTTATGGGGGTACCACCCAGTTTGGTCCCTATACTCTGATCACCAGAGAGCAGATGGCCGTAATGGTGGCCAAGGCTCTGGGAACTAAAGCTCCCGTTGTCAACGGCACCGAACTGAGCGCTTTCAGCGACGGCTCGCGTGTCGACGGTTGGGCAACGACCGGAGTGGACGAGGCTGTCAAGGCAGGTATCGTCATCGGCATGTCCGCAGATCATCTTGTCCCACTGGCTCACGCCACCAGGGCCCAGGCGGCGGCGATGCTTTACCAGATGCTCAACTTTTTAGGCAAGTAAGTTTAATTCCCAAAAGAGCGTACCCAGAAACCTGCGGGTACGCTCTTTTCTTTGCGCAAATTTTTTAGGCCTGCAAGGGGCAGTGGCTTAAAGATTACTTAAAATTCGATGGCAGGTATAATGCACCCCGGCACATGTTATAATTTTAGTACTGATGGAATGAATGGGGCTAGGGATTTGAAGCTTCCAGGGGAGCGAATAGCAAGTGGCCATGACTCTCTTGCCGGTGAGAAGATGACCGGATCAAAGGTATTGAAACTAGAGGTGCGTCACTGGCTGTTCTTGCTGGTGCTTATAGCTTTTGTCTGGCTGGTGTTGAGCAACCTGACTGAAATAGAAAGACTGTCCCGGATGATCCTTCGGGCATCCTGGCAATTGGTGGTTATAGCCGCCCTTCTGCAGGTCATCTACTACGTTCTCTGCTCAGCTCTCTACCAGGCTGCTTTCGCGTCTGTTGAACTTGAAAGCAACGTATTTGAACTGCTTCCGGTTGTTCTCGCTTCGCTCTTCATCAACGTGATCGCTCCTATCGGTGGTATGGCCGGAATCGCCCTCTTTGCGGATGATGCGGCCCTGCGCGGCCGTTCACCTGCCCGGGCGGCCGCCGGGATGCTCCTGGTCACTCTGGTGTCTTTCATCGCCTTCTCCATCATTCTGATCTCAGGCCTGTCGTATCTCTTCCTGTTAAAGCATCTTAGCCAATATCAGGTGCTGGCAGCAATCATCCTGCTGCTTTCGACTCTCGTTCTTGGCGCTTTTCTGTTGCTCGCCCACTGGTGGCCGCGTCTCCTGGAGACACTTCTGGGCTCGGTGCAGTCCGCCGTCAATTGGTTTACATCCTGGTTTAGGCGTCAATCGCCCCTGGCAAGCAACTGGGCGGCAAAGAACACTACCGAGTTCATCGCTGCGTCCAGGGCTATCGGACACCACCACTGGAGCTTGGGACGCGCCTTGTTGATCGCCTTATTAGCGCACCTGATTAGCATGGCCAGTCTCTATGTCATTTTTCTGTCTTTTAACTATCCAATCACGTTTCCAGTGCTGGTTGCCGGATACTCCATGGGGATCCTTTTCGCCATCGTCTCTCCCACACCACAGGGGATCGGGATCGTAGAAGGAGTCATGCCTGCGGTCTTCAGATCTCTGAAGGTGCGAGGCAGAATCGCCATCTTTACTACCCTCACCTTCCGCGGCCTCAACTTCTGGATACCGCTAGCCATAGGTTTTTTCCTCTTGCGCCATATCAGGTCTTTTCGCAGCCGGAAGCAGCACTGAAGTGGGGAACCGCATTTCTTATCCACTTTATGGATTTTTCAGCTTGACGAGGGTCCGTGCTCATAATTCCTTTCCGGTGCGCACTGCTTCGGCGAAAACGCTGGGAAGGCCAACGGATCTATCCGTGCCAGGCCAATTTGACGCCGGGAGTGAATTTTTCTCGATAATGCTCTCTGCTGCCCGCAATTTTTGCTATCGCATCCAAGAAAATATCAATCTCTTCGAGTTGATTGTACAGGCCCAGGCTGATCCGCACGAGACCGGGAAAGGGTAGGTGCGGATCCTTGCGAAAAGCTTCAATATCTTTCTGGCTCATATGAAGCAGTTTCTCTACGTATGGATGTGCACAAAATAAACCGCTCCTGACCGCGATGCCAAATTCATCGGACAGTATCTGTGCTACCACATGATGGTTCAGACCCTCAACTGCGAAAGAGATCAGGCTGATCCTCGCCTCATCCTTTGCTTGGAAACAGTACAGTTTTATGAACCTGATTGTTTGCAACCGTTCGATCGCATGGTCGATCAGCCGCCTTTCGTAGCTGCGGATATCGACCATATTCAGCGACTCCAGTTCCTTGATCGCTGCTACAAGCGCTACAACACCCATAACATTGGATGTGCCTGCCTCATCTCTTGCCGGAGGATCGTCCCAGTCCACAAATTGCCGGGAAACCAACCTTACGGCGCCCCCTCCCTTTAGAAACGGATCTGTATTCTGAAAGACAGTGCTCGGCCCGATCAGAACCCCGGTGCCAAAAGGAGCATACATTTTATGCCCGGAAAAACTCAAATAGTCGATGTGTTCTGGAGAATCATAGGGTTTCATGTCAAATGAGAGGTGGGGAACCTGCTGTGCGCCGTCCACGTGTATCTGAGCCCCATAATGATGGGCTATCGGCGCAATGGTGTAGATCGGATTGACATATCCGGTGACATTAGAGGCGCCGGCGACGGTAACCAGCTTGACGCTTCCCCGGTACTCCTGCAGTTTCTTCTCCAGGTCGTCAATTGACAGCCTGCCAAATTCGTCGACTTTTATATACTTGACGAAAAAGTTCTCCCGCCAGGGCAAGTCATTGGCCAGATGCTCCATTTCCGTAGACAACACCACTCTGGTCTTCTGATCTTGCTGCAAGACATGGGCAAGTATATTGATCGATTCTGTGGTATTTTTAGTATAGATCACGGTATTCTTGATGTTGTCGGCATTGACAAAACGTTTGATGGCATCTCGTCCGGACTCATACATCTCGGTTGAGGCAACGGATTTATAGCCTTGGCCTCGATGTATGGAAGAATACCATGGAGCAAACCTCTCAATCGCCTGCAATACCGACAAGAACGGCGGAGTGCTAGCCGCATTGTCCAGATTGACCGGTGTGACCTGCCGTCCATTCGGCAACGGGATCTGCACATCAGCACCAACTACAATATTTCTTAGATTCACAGCCACTCGTGTCACCAGATCTCTCAGGTTTTTTTGATAGCATGAATTCCGCGTGATGGAAAAAACGAGCTCGGAACCAGGCTTCGTTGATGACAGTATTCATGTTATGTCAAGGACTCCCCGCATGTGACATTCCGGAGGCCTCCGGTGATTGACAGTTCTTCCCTATCCAATTCCGCGAGGAGTATAGACGGTCTGGCTGTTCGTTAAGATAGCCATCAGAGTGAGGTGAACATCTTATGGCCAAGAAGAAACGTCCCAGGATTGCACTCCTGAAGTATTGCCAGCCAACAGAGCTGAAAAACAAGAGTCCAAGGCTGGAGACAATGTGCATTTCTTTAAAGGGAAACACCAAGAAAAAGGGGTAGCCTTGATGGTGGGGCTGCAAATGATTAGACTTGTGGAGTTGGCATGTTAAGATGTATTGTATAGGCAGGCAGATACACAGTCACTCCAGATGAATCACAACCGAATATTGCAAACGGGGAGCTGAACTTGCTTCAGCTGAGAAAGAACTCGGTTCTGACCCGCTGAACCTGATCTGGGTAATGCCAGCGTAGGGATCCGGAATTGCTGATCATTTAATGATCAGCAGATCCATGAGCGTCGCTTGCGCCTTTACCCTTCCGGTAAAGGCCTATTTATTTAGTGGGCGGGTATGTTCCGGGAAACATATTTCGATATTATATGAGAAACATTCGAAGGGATTGATGGCTGCTGATGCTGCCGGAGGGGGAACAAGATGAAAAATGTGCTGACCATAGCCGGCTCCGATTCCTGCGGTGGGGCCGGGATCCAGGCGGACCTGAAAACCTTCAGCGCTCTCGGCGCCTACGGCATGAGCGTGATCACGGCGGTGACCGCCCAGAATACCCGCGGGGTATCCGGCGTCAGGGAGTTGGACGCGGAGATCGTCAGGGAGCAGATCGACTCACTTTTTGAAGATATCCGGATCGACGCCGTCAAGATCGGCATGGTCTCCAACATCGACATCATCGAGGCCATCGGCGAGCGCCTGAGCCATCACGGCGCCGCCAAGATCGTAGTCGACCCGGTGATGGTCTCCAAGAGCGGCTGCCATCTGCTGAACCCGCAGGCAGAGGCCGAACTGGTCCGGGTGCTGTTTCCCCTGGCGTCGGTGGTCACCCCGAACCTGTTCGAGGCGGGGGTGATCACGCATGACTCCGTCGATTCTGTTGACCGGATGAAACAGGCGGCCGTGAAGATCTGCGCCCTGGGCGCCAGGGCCGTGGTCGTCAAGGGCGGTCACCTGGAGGGGGATGCGGTCGACGTGGTGTATGACGGCAGGGAGTTTCATTATCTGACCTCAAAGCGGATCGAGACCAAGAACACCCACGGCACGGGGTGTACCTACTCCTCGGCGATTGCCGTGTATCTGGCGGAAGGTCGCCCGCTCCTGGAGGCGGTCAGGATGGCCAAGGCATACATCACCGGGGCGATCGAGCATGCTCTGGAAATCGGCCGGGGAGCCGGCCCTATCGGGCATTTCTACGAACTTTACCGGAAGGCGGGCGTTTACAGTGAGTGAGGTGTCTTTGAGGAGGTACTAGAGACATGCTTGAACAAATTGTGCAAATCCTGAAAGACGTGAGAGCCAGGACACCTCTGGTGCAGGCGATCACCAACTATGTCACCATCAACGACTGCGCCAACATCCTGATCTGCTTCGGGGCCTCACCGGCCATGTGCGAGGCGGCTGAAGAGGTGGAGGAGTTTGCCGGTGTGATCTCCTCCCTCTATATCAACCTGGGCACGCTGACGGAAGAGCAGCACCGGGCCGCCGTCCTGGCAGCAAGGAAAGCATCGGAGTACGGTAGGCCGATCGTGCTCGACCCGGTGGCCTGCGGGGCGATCAGCAGAAAAAAGGAGGTCTCCCTCGAACTGCTGGACAACGCCCGCATCTCCGTGATCAAGGGGAACGCCGGGGAGATCAAGTCGCTGGCCGGCTGGGCCGGCAAGGTGAGGGGTGTCGACTCCCTGGACGACGGGGAGGGGGCGGTCGAGGCCTGCCAGAGCCTGGCTCTGCAATACCGGACGGTGGTAGCCATGACCGGCAAGACCGATATCATCACCGACGGCCGGAGGACCTGCCTGGTGGACAACGGCAGCGACATGCTATCCCTGATCACCGGCTCCGGATGCATGGCCGGCGCCCTGGTAGCGGCGACAGTGGCAGTGGCCGATGACCGGGTGATCTCGGCGGCGGCGGCACTGGCGGCTATGGGAGTGGCGGCAGAGTCGGCAGCGGAGGCTGCAGGGGCGCTTCCCGGCACCTTCAGGATCAAACTGTTCGATGCGATCTACCTCCTCACGGAAAGCGAGATCAGAAGAAGGGGGCTGGTCGGGTGGCTGTAGATTACACCCTTTACCTGGTCACCGACCGCGGTATCCTCGGAGACAGGGATTTGTTCACGGCCGTCGAGGAGGCCCTGAAGGGCGGCGTGACCATGCTGCAACTCCGGGAAAAGACTGCTTCCAGCCGGGATTTCTATCAACTGGCGGTGAGGATGAAGGAGTTGGCGGCAGCCTACCAGGTGCCGCTGATCATTGATGACCGGCTCGACATCGCCCTGGCGGCGGATGCCGGCGGCCTGCACGTGGGGCAGGATGACCTGCCGGTTGCTGTAGCGCGCCGGATTCTGGGGCCGGGCAAGATTCTCGGCTATTCGGTGTCTACGGTTGAAGAGGCCATTTATGGAGAGCAGAACGGGGCGGATTACCTGGGCGCAGGCCCTGTCTACGCCACCGGCAGCAAGGCGGATGCCGGCAGCCCCATCGGCATCGATGGCCTGAGGCAGATCAAACAGAGCGTGGCCATCCCGGTGGTGGGGATCGGAGGCTTAGGGGAGGCCAATATCCTTGACGTGAAGAGGACGGGCGTTGATGGCGCCTCGGTGATCTCGGCGATCATGGGCAGCCGGGATCTGAAGCGGGCGGCCGGCGCTCTGATCGCTGCCTGGAGACAGTCATGAGCAGGACCTTCTTTGTCGATTTTGACGGCACCATCACGAAAGTCGACACCTGCAACGCCATGGCGGAGGCGTTTGCCACCCCCGGTTGGGAGGTGCTTAACGAACTGTGGGAAAAGAAGCAGTTGTCCACAGAGGCTTGCGCCAACGCAACCTTCAAGCTGTTTCACGCCGATCTCGATGATCTCAGGCGGTTGCTGGATAGGGTCGAGATCGACGATTGCTTTCCCGCCTTCCTTGAGACCTGCCGGGAGCGCGGCGACCGGGTGATCGTGCTCAGCGACGGCTACGACTTCAACATCAGAACCATATTTCAGAAACATGGCATAGATCTGCCCTTCTATGCCAACCGGATGGGGTATGACGGCGGTTTCAAGATCGAGTGCCCCCACCTCAATCCGGACTGCGGCGACTGCGGCACCTGCAAGACCAGGCTGATGGAAGAGTTGCGAGAACCGGGAGGCCAGACCGTGTACATCGGCGACGGCCACTCCGACACCTGTCCCGCCGGTCATGCCGACCTGGTCTTCGCCAAGGGCGCCCTGTACCGGTACTGCCGGGAGCGGGGCATTGAGGCGCAATACTTTGACAGTTTCTGCGACATCATCGCCCACCTGAAATCAATCTGATCGGCCTGGCCCCGGGTTTGGGGGTGTGGCTTTTCTGCTCAATGCCTCCACGGCTGACCAGCACCAACCCGGCCAGGACGATGATGCCTCCGGCCAGGCTGAGCACGCTGGGGATCTCGCCGATCCAGATAAAGGCAATTACGGTTGACAGGAGCGGATTGATGTAAAGAAAGCTTGCCGCCCGGGATGCCGGCATCTTGGACAGGAAAAACGCCCAGGTAGCGTAGGCCAGGGCGGCTGGAAAAATTCCCAGGTAGATCACCGTCAGGTTGGCCTGCAGGGGGGCCTTGCCGAGGGCCTGGAAGAAACCCGGCAGAAAGACCAGCAGGCACAGCGTGCCGGCCCAGATCGAGTAGGTAGCGAGGTCGAAGGGCTTATATTTTGCGAGCAGCGGTTTTTGGATAATAAAGAAGATGCTGATCGAGAGCGTGGCCAGCAGGACAAACAACGCTCCAGAACTGAAATGCAGTCCCCGGTTCTCGCCAAAGGCGATCAGTGTCGTGCCCAAGAAACTGATCACCATGCCTACCCAAGCGTTGCTTTGTAAACGCTCCCCGAGGAATACGGCCGCCAGAAGGGTGGTAAGGATGGGGGACAGGCTGATCAGGAAGCTGGCGGCGCCGGCTGTGACCACGATCTCTCCATAGTTAAGAGCGGCATGGTAGACCGCGATTCCGATGCAGCCGCTCAGCATGATCAGGGGGATGTCCCGGAGATCCGGAAGGCGCATCCTGGTGATCAGGGCATACACGGCCAGGGCAAGCGAGGCCACCAGGAATCGATATAACGCCAGGTGAAAAGGGTTGAAGGTTTGCAGCCCTACCCTGATGCCGGTGTAAGCAGATGACCAGAATACAAGGGTGACGATCAGGGAAACTGTAGTTTTTGTATCGAAAGGCCGGCGCATCGTATCTCCTTTGTTGCTCCAACTTGTTTTGATTATGCCCACCTGGCGGGGGGACATCAAAGCGAGGTTATACATGATAAAGAGCTATAACATGAGTGCAACTCTATTGTAGCAAAATATAATTAAAAAAGGGCGGCCCGGATGGTATGTTCCGAAGCCGCCTCTTGATGCAACATTAGCTGTATTTATAACGACTGCGGCAGAATACCTGACCCCTTGTGGGTCAGGATGAATGCCGCACAAAGTTTCAAAAGATCTACCTTGTTTAATACCTCGGGCATAAAGCCCGAGGTATTAAGAATCAAAGATTCTTTTATTTTGTGTACGCTGGGGGGCTAATGACCATGGCGCGGGTCCCGGTGCGGGCTACGCTATTATTTGATGATCGTCACGGCGCCTTCTTTTCTCGGTGCCGGGGATGGATGCTCCGTCGTCTTGTATCCGAAGGCGCCCGAACCATGTACCTTGTAACCTTCAGGTATGTCCAACTCTTTGCTAAGAGCCTTGCCTGCATCCGCATTCAATAACATGCTCAGGGCATGAATCCAGCAGGAGCCAACCCCGATGGACTCTGCGGCGAGGAACATGTTTCCCAGCGCCAGGGCACAATCATATTGCGGTGTGATGGCCTTCTCATCGCCGGAAACTACAATGAGCGTGGGTGCATGGTAAAATATACTGAAGTTTTCTGCTTTGGCCCTCTCCTCAAAGGTCTTGTTACCAGATTTCAGCATGGCCTCCCTGCAGGTCGCGTTTATTTTTTGCAAGACGTCGCTTTTCTGGATCACGGTAAAGTGCCATGGTTGGGTGTTTCCCCCGCTGGGGGCATAACTGCCCGCATCCAATATCGTCTGTAGTTCTTCGTCCTTGATCTGCTCCGGCTTGTACGCTCTGAAGCTTCTCCTGTTCAGAATGGTTTTTAAGGTTTCGTTCACGTCAAAGTCACCCTTTCTTTATTATTAAACTTTTCTCTGACGGCCTGGATATACAGCGGGGCTTGCTGCCAACTCTAGCCTTCCACTGGCGAACAGACCTTATGCGCATACCATCGGGCCGCACTAATCAATCCCTGCTCCGTTGATAGACCTAGGATATACTAGAAATTGTCAGGAAATTCGAGAATGGGAGGAACTACTGGCGCCAGCGGTTAAGTAACAAGGTTATTATATCACAAATTATGAGATTTCGCCGCAGCCTGGCATGCCGGGTACGGCGCCGCTGCCGGGAGCCAGTCGTTTCTGCTGGTACTGCTGCATGAGGAGTACTGACAGGCACTTCTGCATCGCCCTTGATTCCGGGGTGGCATAGCGTGGGTCGGCCAGGTTGGCTGTTTCACAGGGATCGGTGGTGACGTGCGAGAGTTCGACCTTGGTGCTGTACGAAACTTGGACAAGACCCCACAAATCCAGCAGGGACGCCGTTGAACACAGAAGTATTGTCAACCTTATCATTATTTAAGGTTGACAATTGCTCGGAATGGCGCTAGTCTGGGATCATCTGGCTCACTTTCATGCCGATAGGAGCGAATTGAGGTCATTAACTCCAAAAGGCCACTGAGGGGAATGGTTTTTGCATCAATGTTCGGCGCTGTCACCGCTCTGGGGGCGTACATCTCAATTCCTCTGCAACCGGTGCCCATCACCATGCAAACCCTCTTCGTCTGTCTATCCGGGGCCCTGCTAGGGGGATATTTCGGGGCAATCAGCCAGGTAATCTACGTGCTACTCGGTGTGATAGGGTTGCCGGTCTTTGCAGGGGGTACCGCCGGGCCTGGTATCTTGCTTGGTCCCAGCGGCGGCTATCTGTTCGGGTTTATTGCCGGCGCCTACACGATCGGAAAGCTGATGGAAGTAAAAAAAGAACCCGGGATTATCTGGATCATATTTTCATTTCTGTCCGGCACTGTCGTTCTTTATGGGCTAGGCCTATTGCAGTTGTTTCTGATCGCCAGGCTTTCATTGATGAAATCTTTTCTGGTCGGAGTTGTCCCCTTTTTACCGGGAGATCTGATAAAATTGGTCGTCGCCGCCCTAATCACCCTCAAAGTGAGGAATAAAATCAACCTTTCGGGAGTCAGACAGGATCAATGATCAAAGTCGAGAATCTGGTCTACCGCTATGGCCCCGGTGAAGCGCCGGTGCTTGACCTTATCAGCCTGGGCATCGGGGAAGGAGAATTCGTTGGCATCATCGGCCCTAACGGTTGCGGCAAATCTACCCTGATCAGACATTTCAACGCTCTTTTACGGCCAGATCAGGGGACAGTCGAAGTGGACGGGTTGGATGCAAACGATCCCGCTGATATTGCAGAAATCAGGCTGCGGGTGGGAATGGTCTTTCAGAACCCGGACAATCAGATAGTTGGTATGACTGTCGAGGAAGACGTCTCTTTCGGCCCCGGCAACTTGAATCTGGCGCCGGCACAGATAAGAAAGCGGGTTGAGGAGGCGCTTGAAGTGGTTGGCTTGCAGGATCGCGCCAGCAGTTCCTCCCGCGCTCTGTCTGAGGGGCAGAAGCAACTGCTGGCAATAGCAGGGGTTCTGGCCATGGAGCCGAAGTACATCGTTCTCGATGAACCGACATCCTCTCTCGATCTGACTGCCCGGCGCAGTATTCTCAAAGTGTTGCATAAATTGCACCGGCTGGGGGTCGCCATCATTCATGTCACGCACCATGTGGATGAAATTGTCGGGGCCGATCGGATCATCGTACTTGACCAGGGGAAGGTTGCTCTTGACGGTAAGCCTGACGAGGTTTTCTGCCGGGTGGACTGGCTAAAAGCCAGGGGAATCGCCGTCCCCCAGGTCACGGAACTGATGTGGAGAATGCAGCAACTGGGAGCAGGAGTTCGACCCGATATCATTACCGTCGATGATGCCTGTACCGAACTGCTCGCCCAAATAAAACGGTCAAGGTCTTAAGTTGGTGATACCATGGTGAGTTGCCCGGGTTATTATGTACCTTCCGGCTCTCCGGTCCACGCCCTGGATCCCAGGGTCAAGCTCATCGTGGCCATCTCGCTCTGCATGATCATTTTACAGACCACCCCGTTTTTTCTATCGGCTATCGGCGTCCTTCTTATGGCCGTGATTTTCATGTCTCGATTGTCTTTCAAATCAGTCTTGCTGGCCCTGAAGCCAGCGTTGCTCTTACCCATCCTGATCCTCCTGCTGCACCTGTTTTTTACGAGAGGGATCCCCATTCCCCCGTTTCCACTGCTGCATATCTCGATCACCTACCAGGGGCTGGCCACAGGAGCACTGCTGGCATGGAGATTTTTGCTGCTATATTCGAGCGCGATACTTCTGACGATGGTAACACTGCCATCAGAGATCATCAGGGGGTTGGAGAAGCTCCTGAAACCCCTGGAGTTATTCAGAATCCCCACGAACGATCTGGCAATGATGCTGTCGATCGCCCTGAGATTCATCCCGATCATCTATGAAGAGGTCGCCAAGATCAGAGAGGCCCAGTCGGCAAGAGGAGCCAATTACCAAACAGGTGAACCGATGAGAAGAATCAGAACTGCCGCTGCCCTGTTCATGCCTCTGACCGTCAATACCTGCAGCAGAGCAGAGGAACTGGCAGCCGCCATGGAAGCACGCGGCTACCGGGGGGGCCCCCGAACCTATTTATCGGAGCTGACAATGAAACCAGCCGATTATCTGATCGTCGCCCTTGCGATTGTAGCGGCAGGATACCTGCTCCGGTAGGACTTTGCCTCACCCTCTTGGTCTTGATTCTTTCCTTTGCTGCCTCTGGCTTCATTTTATCCCCTCCCTATGTAGGCTGGAAGATAAATGCCACAGCGATCTCGCTGTCCAGGTATCAAAGAGTTTGCACGGTGCGGTATAATTATCCTGACGAGGTTCAATGGAAAGGAGGAATGGGTTTGATCGTGTATTTGGCGTTTCTACCCTTTTTCAACAAGAATGCTCTGGACGAGGTTGCGAAACAGACGGGTGAGACAATCCACGTCTTTTACAGTTCCGAAGAGGCCATTGAAGTACTGCCGGAGGCCGAAATTATCATCACTTTCGGCAGGCTCGACAGAGATATTCTAAAAACCTGCCGGAGCCTGAAATGGGTGTTCAGCATGAGCGCCGGGGTTGAAAAGTTGCCACTTGCCGAACTGAGGGAAAGGGGAGTGGTCGTGACAAATGCCAGGGGTATTAGTGGGTTGCAGATAGCGGAGCAGACGATGGGCATGATCATCGCTTTCAACCGCTGTCTCAACCGCTGCCTCAGAAATCAGCTTCAGAAGAGATGGGAGGCCCTTCCGGTCGGAGAACTGACGGGGGAGACCTTATGCATTATCGGCGCCGGCAGCATCGGAAAAGAGCTTGCCAGAAAAGCAAAGGCCTTCGACATTAAAGTGATCGGTCTGAAGCGGCATCCGGAGACTCTGGACCATTTTGACGTGGTCTGGACGATCGATAAACTGCACGAAGCTTTGCAGCAGGCTGATTATTCTGTTCTGATCACCCCTCTGACCGATGAGACCTACCACCTGATCGGGGCGGAGGAATTCCGGGCCATGAAGCGCAGCAGTATTTTCATCAATGTTTCCAGGGGTGATACAGTGGACGAGACAGCGCTGATCGAGGCGCTCCAAAACGGTTCTATTGCAGGAGCCGGCCTTGATGTGTTTCATGAGGAGCCCCTGCCGCCGGATAGTCCCCTGTGGGATATGGAGAACGTCATGATCACGCCTCATAATGCGGGAGTGAGCCCCCGCTATATCGGCAGGATCATTGACCTCTTCCTGACCAGCCTGTCCTGCTACAGGCAGGGAAAGCCCTTGCCCAACCAGATCGACCTGAAGAGAAAGTATTGAGCATGATCTCTCAGGCTAACGGTATTTCGAACGGGAGGGCGGTGCCTTGTTCGGACTCGCGGCAGAAACCGGGTGGGAGAAAGGACTATGAGCGCCCCTAATGTTTCAGCAAAAACTACCGATAAGGATAATGTAAACGGTTTAAGATTACCATACAAGACCTGGATTATGGCAAAAAACTTGAATCATCATATCATCAGAAAGTTGACGTCAAATAAGGTTTTCCCGTTGGAGGTCTGTCGATATGAATAGGGAAAGATCAAAAAAGCATGCAGAAAAGATGGATTGTCAGCGTCTTGATGGGAAACTGAACCATATGGACTCATGTACTCAGCATTCTTTCAGGCCGGGCGTTAGCACGGATGCGGAGGAACTCGAGGCAGTCTTCCAGGCCATTCCGGATCTGTTCATCAGGTTCAGCGCAGACGGCACACACCAGGAACTGATGGCAGACCGTTCCTCCAACCTGTATCTAAATATAGAGGAAGCACTCGGTAAGAAGGTTGTGGATGTTTCGAAGCGGCTTGGCCCGCAGTTCCAGCAAGCGATAGAGCAAGCACTGCAGGAGCGTTCGCTTGTTGTGATCGAGTATCCAATGTTGATAGATGGAGAGATGAGGTTCTTCGAGGGGCGGTTTTTCCCTTTACTTGATGACCAAGTTGTGATGGTCGCTCGTAACATTACAGAGCGCAAACAGACAGAGGAGCGCCTGAAGTACCTGAGTTTCCACGATCTGATGACCGGACTCTACAACCGGTCCTTCTGCGAGGAGGAACTCAGCCGGTTCGATGTCAAAAGGCAGTTGCCTCTGAGCATCATCATCGGTGATATCGACGGCCTCAAGCTGGTTAACGACACGTTGGGCCACCAGGAAGGAGACTCACTGATCGTAGCGGGCGCCAAGATCATGCAGGCTTCATGCCGTACGGAGGATCTGGTCTGCCGCTGGGGTGGCGATGAGTTTGCCATTCTTTTGCCTAGAACAGAAAATGATGATGCCAAGAAAATTTGCGATCGCATCAGCAATGCCTGCGCAGGAACCGGAGCAGACCCGCTGCCTGTGAGCATTTCCCTGGGAGTCGCCACTAAAAGCGGTCAAGATCAGGATATCGAGGATGTTCTGCGGGAAGCCGAAGATATGATGTATTGGAACAAGCTGAACAGCAAAAGCACCCGGTTCTCTTTCGATACTTATCTTCAGAGAGCCTTGGCGCTGGAACACACCCGGCGTATCCAGGACCACTGCCTATATGAGTGAAATGCTGGCCTGATATTGTCCCTCCTATGCCACCCTGCCGCGTCAGTCTTTTTCTGAGCGGGGCGAAAAGCTGAGGTGGCCAAAAATAATATGCTGCTTTGCAAGATGTGAGGATCGAGGCATGATCCCCCTTTTTTAATTTAGCGCTGGCTATGCGACTCATAGATTAAAAAATGTTGATTGCTGTATTAATACATAGTATAAAATATACAATTGGTAGTAGTGATCATAATATATATCAAAACAGGCCTCAAGCTATCCACCTTTTGCCCGGTCGTTTTCATTTAGGGCCGGCGACTCAGAGGCGCTTCAGGGAGAGGATGGGAACAATTGAAATTTAGGCAGCCGATAATCATCACCCTGCTTGTGCTGCTGCTGGCAGGCGGCGGCTGGTGGATCTGGCGCGCCTATTACACCGGAAAGACCGTGGTCATCCAGGCCACCGGCACCATCGAGGGCACCGACGTCAACCTGAGCGCCAAGAACTCGGGTACCATCCAGACCTTCGCCGTCGATGAGGGAGATACGGTGAAGCAGGGCCAGGTGGTGGCCGTGCTCTCCCGCAACGACCTGGTCGCCCAGCGGGACCTGGACGCCCTCGCCGTGACCACGGCACAGGCTCAGTTGGATGATCTGGTTTCAGGAGCCAGGGCTCAGGAGATCGCCGAGGACCAGGCCAGCGTCAATATCGCCCAGGCCAACTACAACAAGGCAGTGGATGACCTGGCCAGGAATCAACAACTGTACCAGTCGGGCGCTATCTCCAATGAGGCGCTCGACCAGTACCAGACGGCTGTCGAGGTGGACAAGGGCCAACTCGATTCCGCCCAGGCGGCGCTCAGCCTGCTGCAGGCGGGCAACCGTCCAGACGCCATCGCTGCTGCCCAGGATGAGGTTAAGCAGAGCCAGGCGGTGCTCCAGTCTGCCCAGGCGGTTCTGAACGACCTGAACGTCGTCTCACCGATCAACGGCACCGTGCTCACCAAGAACTACGAGCAGGGAGAGTTCGTCCAGATGGGGGCGGCGATCGTCACCGTGGTGAACCTGGACGACCTCTGGATCAGGGTCTACATCCCCACCGACCAGTTGCCCGCCATCAAGCTCGGCCAGCAAGTACACTGCACGGTCAGCGGCCTGCCCCAGGCCTTCACCGGGACGGTTGAAGAGATCAACTCCCAGGGCGAATTCACCCTCAAGACCATCCAGACCGAGGAAGAGCGGGCGAACGTGGTCTTCGGGGTCAAGATCAGGATCGATAACGAGGGCGGCGTCCTGAAGCCCGGGATGCCCGCCGACGTCACCTTCGACTGAGAGGGCCGGAGCGAGGGAGAGCACCGCATGATCAGGATTGAAGGGATCACCAAGGCCTTCGAAAGCAACACCGCCTTAAACGATGTCAACCTCCACGTCGGGGAGGGGGAGATCTTCGGCTTGGTGGGGCCGGACGGCGCCGGCAAGACCACCCTGATGCGGATCGTCTGCGGGCTGATCAAACCCGATCGCGGCCAGGTCTTCATCGGCGGTCAGCAGCAGACCGGCCAGGCCTCGGAAAAACTGGGCTACATGCCGCAACGCTTCAGCCTCTACGGTGATCTCACCGTCCAGGAGAACATCGATTTCTTCGGCTCCATGTACCACCTGTCAAGGAAGACCATCAAAGAGCGTGCCGACGAGGTGTTCGCCATCACCAAGCTCGCCCCCTTTGTGCGCCGCTTCGCCGACAACCTGTCGGGGGGCATGAAGCAGAAGCTCGCCCTCACCTGCGCCCTGATCACCCGTCCCAACATCCTGATCCTGGATGAACCCACCTATGGGGTCGACCCGGAGTCTCGCAAGGACTTTTGGCTGATCCTCTACCGGTTGAACCAGGAGGGCCGGACGATCCTGATCTCCACGCCGTATATGGACGAGGCGGAACTCTGCAGCGTGGTGGCCTTCATGAACAGCGGCCAGGTGGCTGTGGTGGACCCTCCACTCGCCCTGAAGCGTAGCTTCCCCTACCACATCCTGGAAGTCAGCGCCGGATCCAAGGAGCCCGGCCTGTTTGACCACCTGCCCGGCGTCCTGGAGGCCTCCCTCTACGGGGATAAATACCACGTGATGGCGACCGATGTCGAGGCCGCCGGGCAGTCTATCGCCGAGCGCCTGTCTGGCAGGGGCATTCCCACTACCTCTGTCAGAGAGGTGCCTCCTTCCATGGAGGATGTCTTCGTCTCCCTGGCCGAAAGGCGGGCGCCCGTATGAACGGGCGCGGTCTGATGCCTTCCGAACCGGCGGTGGAGACCCGCGACCTGACCAGGGTCTTCGGCGGCTTCACGGCCGTCGACCGGGTCACCATGCAGATCAGCAAGGGAGAGGTGTGTGGATTCCTGGGACCGAACGGCGCCGGCAAGACCACTGTCATCCGGATGCTCTGCGGCATCCTGGAGCCAACCTCCGGCAGCGGGCGGGTGCTGGGCTACGATGTGGCTAGAGAGAGCGAGCAGATCAAGAGGCGTCTCGGCTATATGTCCCAGAAATTCAGCCTCTACAATGACCTCACTGTCCAGGAGAACCTGACCTTCTATGCCGGCATCTACGGGCTGCCCCCCAGGGAGAGAGGCCGCCGCATCGCAGAAATGATCGACATGGCCGGCCTGGCCGGCCAGGAGCAGGCCATCGCCGCCAATCTCAGCAGCGGCGGGAGACAGCGGCTCGCCCTGGGGTGCGCCATCATCAGCCGCCCATCCATCGTCTTTCTGGATGAGCCAACCAGCGGGGTCAGCCCCACCGGGCGCCAGACCTTCTTCAACATCATCCAGAACCTGGCCAGCCAGGGGGTCACCGTCATCGTGGCCACCCACTTCATGGACGAGGCCGGACGTTGCGGCCGGATCGCCTTCTTCTCCGGGGGTCAGTTGCTGGCACTGGACTCCCCCGGCCACCTCAAAGCCACCTCCCTGGAGGGATTCCTGGTGGAACTGGAACTACCTGACTCCATGGCCCGGATCGCCGGCATCGAGAGCCAGCCCTACGTCAGGGAGTGCAGCCCGCACGGGGTGGCGCTGCATGTGATCCTGAAAGAGGAAGCGGACATGATCGCCCTACGGGCCTTCACGGGAGTGGAACCCAAACCGGTCACCCCCAGTCTGGAGGACGTCTTCATCGCTCTGGCCAAAAAAAGCAGGATGGAGAGGCAGGAGCACGACGGATGAACAGGATTCTGGCCGTTATCAGGAAAGAGTTTCTGCAGTTGCTCAGGGACCGCCTGACCCTGAGCTTTGTATTGATGCTGCCTGTCATTCAACTGCTCCTGTTTGGCTATGGTATCCAGACCGAGGTCAAGCACATCTCCACCGCCGTCTTCGACCAGTCCCTGACGGCGGAGAGCCGTGACCTGCTCGACTCCTTCGGGGCCTCGGACTACTTCAGCATGAACTACGCCGCCACCAGTTATGCCGAAGTGACCAGGCTGATCGACAGCGGTCAGGCCAAGGTTGGAATCATCTTCCCCCCGGACTTCGCCAAGGACCTGCGGCGCGGCGGACCGGCAACGGTGCAGGTGATCGTGGACGCCAGCGACAGCCTGGTAGCCAACCAGGCAATAGCCGCCGCCAACTCCATCGGCCAGATCAAGTCACTGCAGATGCTCGTCCAGCAGTATGGCATTACCGACGATCAGCCCTATGACATCGAGGTGCGGCCCTGGTACAACCCGGACGGGATTGCCGCCTACTACATGCTTCCGGCTCTCATCGGGATGATCTTGTCGCTGATGATGATGCTCCAGACCGCCGTTTCCATTGTGCGGGAGAGGGAGCGGGGGACCCTGGAGCAGTTGCTGGTGACCCCGCTCAGGCCGTATGAACTGATGATCGGCAAGGTCGTGCCCAACTTTGTCCTGGGCAATGTCCTGCTCACCATCTCCCTGCTGGTCGCTTCCCTGGTCTTCCACGTGCCCATTCGAGGCAGCCTGCTGCAACTCTACCTGCTGACCATGTTTTTCATCACCGCCTCGCTGGGGATGGGCATCATGATCTCCAATTTTGCCAGGAACCAGATGCAGGCGATGCAGTTGACCTTTTTCGTGTTGCTGCCCAGTATGGTGCTCACCGGTTTCGTATTTCCCCGGGCGGCCATGCCGAAGGCCATCTATTACATCAGCACCATATTTCCGGTAACCTTTTACCTCGATATCATCCGGGGCGTCATGCTGAAGGGGATCGGCTTCCGGTACCTGGTCGGCCAGGTTGGCGCCCTGCTGGTTTTCTCAGTCGTTTTTATGACTATTGCCACTCTCAATTTTAAGAAGAAGATCGCCTGACCGGCGCGCCAAGTATATGGTCGGGATACGATGGTTCACTTTTGTGAAGACGGGGAGAGGGCAACCGGATGAGAAGGATTCTAGCCATAACCAGGAAAGAGTTTCTGCAGATGAGCAGGGATCGCCTGACGCTCGGCATCATCTTAATGATGCCGCTGATCCAGTTGATCCTGTTCGGTTATGCCATCCAGACCGAGGTCAAGCACATCTCCACCGCCGTCTTCGACCAATCCCTGACGGCGGAGAGCCGCGACCTGATCGATACTTTCAGGAATTCGGGCTACTTCAACATGAACTACGCCGCCACCAGTTTTGCCGGGGTTACCGGGCTGATCGACAGCGGCCAGGCCAAGGTCGGGATCATCTTCCCCCCGGACTTCGCCAGGGACCTGCGGCGCGGGGGGCCGGCGGCGGTGCAGGTGATCGTGGACGCCAGCGACAGCCTGGTAGCCAACCAGGCCATTACCGCCGCCAACTCCATCGGTCAATTCAAGTCACTGCAGGTGCTCGTCCAGCAGTACGGCATCACCGACGATCAGCCCTATGACATCGAGGTGCGGCCCTGGTACAACCCGGACGGGATCGCCGCCTACTACATGATCCCGGCCCTACTGGGGATGATCGTGACCATGACCATGACGAACCTGACCGCCATTGCCATTACCCGGGAGAGGGAGCGGGGGACGCTGGAGCAGCTCCTGGTGACTCCGCTCAGGTCGTATGAGCTGATGGTCGGCAAGGTCCTGCCCAACATCGTCCTGGGTTACGTCCAGATCACCGTCTCTCTGCTGGTCGCTTCCCTGATCTTTCACGTGCCGGTCCGGGGCAGCCTGCTGCAACTCTACCTGCTGACCATGTTCTTCATCACCGCTGCCCTCGGCATGGGTATCATGATCTCCAACATCGCCAGGAACCAGATCCAGGCGATTCAGATGTCCTATTTCATCTTGCTGCCCAGCATGGTGCTGACCGGTTTCATATTTCCCCGGGCGGGCATGCCGAAGATCATCTACTACCTCAGTGCCGCGATTCCCCAGACCTATTATCTCGAAATCATCCGGGGGATCATGCTGAAGGGGATCGGCTTCCGGTACCTGATCGGCCAGGTCAGCGCCCTACTGGCTTTCTCGGTCATTTTTACAGCCATCGCCATACTCAACTTCAAAAGGAAGATCGCCTGATCGAATTATTGTGGCCAGACTGTTAATGCAAGATCGATTTGAATGCTGAAACGGTTTGGTTTCGCGCCTATTCAGGACACTGGACGAAGACTGACGGTTTTTCACGGCATTTATGCTGCTGGAAATGCAGGCAGAATTACCTGTATAATGTGAATTATGGACATCCCTGATGTTCAAGGGCGCTGATAGCACGCCCCGAAGCTTCGCTTCAGGTTCGGGCAAACAGGTATGACAATCAATTTCAAGGAGGGATGGTCTTTATGTCTCTTTCCGTGGTAGCTTTCAACGGCAGCCCGCGCCCGCAGGGAAACACCTTTCAATCCCTGAGCATTGTGCTGGATGAACTGGCCAAACAGGGTATTGCAGGGGAGATCCTGCAGGTCGGAGGTAAGCAGTTGGCCGGATGCAAGTCTTGCTACCGGTGCCTGCAGAACAAGGACAAGAAATGCGTCCAGACCGGGGATGAGATGAACTATTTCATCGAGCGGGCCTCCGGGGCGGACGGGATCCTGATCGGCTCACCCGTGTACTTCAGCAATGTCTCCAGCGAGGTGAAAGCCTTCATCGACCGCTGCGGTTTCGTGTCCAATGCCAACGACAAGATGCTGCGCGGCAAGGTGGGGGCGGCGGTGCTCTCGGTGCGGCGGGCCGGGGCGACCTTTGCCTATTCGGCCATCAACTTCTTCTTTGGCATCTCGGAGATGATCATTCCCTGCTCCAGCTACTGGAATCTGGCCATCGGCCGGCAGCCGGGGGAGGTCTTGCAGGACGCGGAAGGTGTGGCCACTTTTAAAACCCTGGGCAACAACATGGCAACGCTTCTCAAGCAGTTGCACAAGGATACCTGAAAGCAAAGGCCGGCTGCCGGAGTGGCTCGTGAGTATGGTTCTTTGAAAGGTGAGGCATGATTGGTCTGACGAAGAATCGGGAGGGGTATGCGGCGGCGAGAGGTTCAAAGCAGAGGATTCCGAACGGAAAGAGTTCAGACAGGAGAGCATTAGAATGGATGAAGCCGGAGCAAACGTCTATTCCTTCCGCTGGGCAATACTGCTGATCATCGCCCTGGTGCAGATAGCCTTGAATATCCTGCAGTTTCAAATAGCCGGACTGGCCGGACGCCTCATACCCGCCCTGCATCTCCAGCCGAGTCAGTTTGCCATGGTTCTGGCCGCTCCCATGCTGACCGCGGCTTTATTCGGCATCCCCGCCGGCGCCCTGGCGGACCGTTTCGGCGTCAAGAACGCGGTCGCCGTCGGGCTGATCATCGCCACGATCAGCAGTTTTGGCCGCATCAGCGCCGGTAGTTTCGGAGTTCTTTTCGCCTGGATGTTCACCCTCGGCTTCGGAACCGCGGCCATCAACTCCAATGCCGCCAAGATTTTGGGCGCCTGGTTTCCCCGGCAGCAGATGGGGGCTGTCATGGGGGTCTATGTCGCAGGAGCGTCTGCCGGCATCGCTGTCGCCCAGGCAACTTCGGCCCTGTTCCCGACTATTGGCAGCGCTTTTATGGCCTCGGCGTTGCTCATGGTGATTGCTCTGGTGCTGTGGCTGCTCGTTGTCAAGTCAAAACCTGCAGGGGTACCGGATGTTCCCGGGCATCCGGTCATGGAGTATCTGGGAGTAGCCGCCAAAAGCAAATACATCTGGTTTGGAGCGATTGCCATGCTGTTCTTCATGGGTTCATGGGTCGCCCAGACGGGAAACCTGCCCAATGCGTTTGTCCAGTCCAAAGGAATCGGCCCGGTCCTGGCCGGCCTGACAGCATCTTCTCTGAGCCTGGCTTTTATAGTTGGCACTGTCATCGGACCCCTGCTTGCGCAGAAACTCGGGCTGATCAGGCCACTGCTGGCGCCAACGGCAATCCTTGCCGCCATTGGTTCCTACCTGGCCTGGATCTCTCCCTTCGGGGCGCTGACCTGGATGCTGCTGATCTTGACCGGGTTCTTCCTCGGCACGGCAGTGCCGCTGGTCATGTCGCTGCCGATGCTGCTTCCTGAACTGGGACCTGTTTACGCCGGGAGCGCGGGCGGCATTATGAGCATGTTTCAAATGGGCGGCGCTTTCGTTGTCCCGTCCTACGTGATCATGCTGCTGGCGGGCTCGAACGTGAATCAGGTGTTCCTGTATATCGGCGCCGGCTACCTATTGTTCGGGGCGGTCCTGTTGTTCATCCCCGAGCTGGGTTTGAAGGCAAGACCGTAGTTTGCTGTAATTTGACCGATGGACGACCGCATATAAAAGATAGCTGATCAATTACCAGGAGGTGGGTTTGGTGCCGACGATGAGAGCGATTCAAGTGAGTGCGCCTGGAGCCGACTTTGAGTTGGTTAATAGAGAGATTCCTGTACCAAAGGAAAACGAGGTCCTGATCAGGGTGGAGGCCTGCGGGATCTGCCGTGGAGATGCGCTCGCCAAAGAGGGCCACTGGCCGGGCATCAAGTATCCGATCATTCCCGGACATGAGGTGGTCGGGGTCGTTGAGGCAATGGGATCTCAGGTGACAGACCGGGAGATCGGGCAGAGGGTCGGCGTGGGCTGGCACGGGGGACACTGCTTCCGGTGCAGCGCCTGCCGGAGTGGGGATTTTTCGGCCTGCGAGCATTCTTTGACCACCGGTCTCTCGACTGACGGCGGCTATGCCGAATATATGGCCGCCCGCTCGGAAGTGCTGGTCAGCATATCGGACAAGCTCTCTCCGGCAGAGACGGCGCCGCTTCTGTGCGCCGGGCGGACGACGTTCGGGGCGCTGCAAAACTGTGGGGCCAAGGGCGGCGAACTGGTGGCGATCCACGGCCTTGGAGGGCTGGGCCACCTGGCAGTGCAATACTCTGTAAAACTCGGTTACAAAACCGCCATTCTGTCCCGCGGCAGGGAAAAGGAGGAGTTGGCCTACAAACTGGGCGCCCACATCTACATCGATACCAATACCACCGATGCGGTGAAGGAATTGAGGGCGCTGGGAGCGGCGCGGGTTATTCTCTGTACGGCTCCGAACAGCAAGACCATCTCCGAGCTGATCGGCGGTCTCAGCCGCAATGGGAAAATGATCATCGTCACCGGCGTGTGGGAACCACTGCGCTTTTCACCGTCTCTCTTGTTGGGGGGCAGCCGTTCCATCAGCGGCTGGGTCTCGGGTAGTATTGAAGAAGCCGTCCGGTTCAGCATGCTGTTCGGGGTGGTCCCGGTGGTGGAGGTATTCCCCCTGGAGCAGGCAGCATTGGCCTTTGAAAAGATGATGACATCAAAAGTGCATTTCAGGGCAGTTTTAACAATGAGCTAAAATATTCGATAGGAGGGTCATGGCATGGAAGTCTTGAAACTGATCCAGGAAAGGCAGTCGGCAAGAGGGCCCTACGATTCCGAACGCCCGGTAGCGCAGGAGGATCTGAGGCAGATCCTGGAGGCGGGCCGGTGGTCGCCCACGGCGCACAACATGCAGAACTTTGAAATTGTCGTCGTCGACGACAAAAAGCTTCTGGAGGCCATCGGGGGGATCAGATACCCGGTATCCGAAACCTTTATCCGTGAAAACTATGAGCAACTCTCCTTTTCGGAAGAGGAACTGCTCAGAAAAAAGGTCGGGATTCTGGGCACCATGTTCCCCCTGTCCTGGAGAACTCCGGGGGCCAAGCTGGAGGAACCGGAACAGTTTAACTCGTCCCTGGGAAGGGTCATTCAAACAAGCCCCGTCCTGCTGATTGTGGTTTATGATCCCGGCAGGAGGGCGCCTGCTTCGGAGGGTGATTTTTTAGGCGCCATCAGCCTCGGTTGTGTGATGGAAAACATGTGGCTGATGGCCAATGCCCTGGGGATCGGCTTCCACGTGGTGAGTTCCCTCAGCGCTGACCAGGTGGAAAAAGAGGTCAAGAGCATCCTCGATATTCCCGACCACCTGATGATTGCTTTCTCCGTACGCCTGGGGTACCCGGTCTCTGCGGGCAAGTACCTGCGGGTGCGCCGGGAGGTGCCGGATTTCACCCACCATAACCGGTTTGGCAACAGGGGTGTTGATTGAAGCTTACCACTATGAGTGATCTGGATCAGTTGTTTGTATCGATGAACAGCCGGTGGAAATAAGGAAAGGGGCGATAGGTATGATATGGCAGGAATATGCAAAGCAGTTGCAAGAGGTGCTTGCCCTGGAAGGCAGTCCGGTAGGTGTCGCTTTTAGTGACGTCCCTGCAAGCAACGGCAAGTCAACTAAGGTCTGGGCCTGCGCCGCTCTCTATCAGGCCGCCCGAAAAGGGGCGACCTTCAACATCAGCGCGGAGACTTGCGTATGCCCGGGAGGCCTTATGTCGCTGGGTTTATCAGCCCCATCACCGGAGCAGGCTGCTCTGGTGAAAAAGTATCTGATCGAGGGGGAAAAATTCAGTTCCTGCAACGCGGCGTTTTTCCGCGCCCGGGCTCTCGGCCAGGGCCAGCCGCCGCTAGGAGTCTCCAAATATGTTGTTATCGGCCCGCTGGAGGAGTTCGAGTTAAAACCGGACCTGGTGCTTTTCCTCTGCAACCCGGTTCAGGCCAGCCGCCTGGTCACCCTGTCGTCTTATGAGACCGGAATCCCTGTCCAGGCGCAATTATCATCCTCTACCTGCGGCGGGGCGGTGACCATCCCCCTGTCCACGGGCCGTGTCAATGTCACCTTCCTGGACCTGTCCAGCCGGCACCTGGTAAAAGGGTTCAAGGACTCGGACCTCTTCTTCAGCGTACCGTTTTTCCTGGTGCGCAGCATTGTTGAGAGCATCCCCCTGTGCACGGCGGGTACGGCAGAACCCGGCATGGGAATCGACGAGGTCAGGATTCGATAACCAGCCGCTGGCTGGTATTCCTGCAGATGCCCCATAGATGGTCTATGGGGTTTTTCTTATCCTTTTTTAAGGATGGAAGCCGTGGATAATGGTATTATTATGTAGAAGATATTGCTAATCGGGAAGGATGTGAGAAAAAATGAAGAAGGGTAAGAAGTGCCCGGTCCCCTCTTGAATTGGAGATGGCCGGTGCTTGCAGGTTTGGCGACGGTTTCCTGACGTTGTTTTCTAAAACACAAAAGGAGGAACGGGCTAATTCTTCCCCATGCCTGAAGGCAGGGGGTCTCCTTGGCCTGAAAGAGAATGAAAAAGAATATATTGGTATCTGTAGCAATCTTGGTCCTGGCACTGGTCCTGTCGCTGGCAACTGCAGTCGCAGCCTTTGCAGACACTTCCGGCCAGGGCAGTTCCCCGGGTAGCGGGTTTCAGAACAGGATGCAGAATGAATACATCCAGGCCCTGGCCAGTGCGAGCGGTGAGACAACCGCACAGATCCAGACGGATGTGACCAACGGCCAGACGGTGGCCCAAATCGCCCAGCAGCTTGCCAGTGCAGGCACGATCACCGAGACTTCACTGGCTACCGCTATCCAGCAGGTGCTGGCCAGCGAAGATCAGACAAGAGCCGCCAATATGGCACAGGCACTGATCAGCGGCCAGATGGCCGGTGGGCAAGGCAATTCCGGTCAGTCGGGTCAGCCTGGCAACGCTCAGTACTCTGGGCGGCAGAACGGTGGACAGGGGACCGGGCAGGGCAGCAACATGCTCGTGCAGGCCCTGGCCACTGCGAGTGGTGAGACAACCGCACAGATCCAGACGGATGTGACCAACGGCCAGACGGTGGCCCAAATCGCCCAGCAGCTTGCCAGTGCAGGCACGATCACTCAGGCCTCACTGGCTGCCGCCATTCAAACGGCGATGTCCAGCAATGATCAGACAAGAGC
>Ga0224534_1000253_pt1 | contig 35662 bp, 26 predicted proteins | sample 714E12024metaG_FD_172012 | JGI IMG/M metagenome (GOLD analysis project Ga0224534, IMG submission 172012) | Peat soil microbial communities from Stordalen Mire, Sweden - 717 E1 20-24 | ecosystem: Environmental > Terrestrial > Soil > Wetlands > Peat | place: Sweden: Norrbotten County, Stordalen... | reverse complement strand
GGGACGTAGGCGTTGAGCAACAGTCGGTCGATGCAGTCGATCTCCAGACTGACGTGACCGTCGAGCACGTCGTTGATGTTCACGACACTTGTCATGCGCAACGCGATAGCGCATGAGGGACGGCTCTACCGGCCCGACTACCTCAACGTTCAGTGCTGTCGCGCCGGGAGGAGGCCGGGAGGGGGGCCTGTCCCCCTCCCGCTAACTCCCGGCGCCGAAGACCCGGGCGAGCTCCTCCGGCACGGCAACCTCCAGCTGGGCGTAGGTGCACGAGCCCGGTTCGCGATCGCGCCGCCAGCGGCGAAACGAGGTGGCGTGACGAAACCGGTCACCCTGGAGATGGTCGTAGCCGACCTCGCACACCAGCTCAGGCGCCACGGCCTCCCACGAGAGGTCCTTCTTCGCGTTCCACCGGCTCGGCGCTCCTGGCCTGCGGGTGCCGCCTCCGTCGGCCGTCATCGCCTTCCAGGGATGACCCTCGAGATCCCCCAAGCGGCAGGAAGCGAGGTCGTCCACGAGGCTCTTGCGCAAGGTGACCGCGAAGCCGGACGCCACCCCGACATGGTGAAGCGCTCCGTGCTCGTCGTACAGGCCGAGAAGCAGCGAGCCGACACCCCCACCGTCCTTATGCCACCTGAAACCACCCACGACGCAGTCTGCCGTGCGTTCGTGCTTCACCTTCAACATGACGCGCTCGCCCTCCCGATAGCCGAGCCCCACGGGCTTGGCGACGACGCCGTCGAGCCCGGCGCCTTCGAAGCGCGCGAACCAGTCCCGGGCCACGGCGGGATCGGGTGTGGCCGGAGTCACGTATACAGGCGGCCTGGCGCGGCCGAGCACCTGTTCGAGCAGCGGCCGTCTCGATCCGAAGGGCTCGCTGCGCAGGTCGTCGTCACGCAGGGCCAGCAGATCGAAGGCGACGAACGAGGAAGGCGCCGAGGACGCCAGGAGCTTGACTCGCGATGCGGCCGGGTGGATCCGCTGCAGCAGGGCGTCGAAGTCGAGACCCGACTCGCGGGCGATCACGATCTCGCCGTCGAGGACGCAACGCTCCGGCACATTCGCCAGCAACGACTCGACGAGCTCGGGGAAGTAGCGCGTGAGCGGCTTCGCGTTGCGACTGCCGAGCTCCACCTCCGGACCGTCACGGAAGACCAAGCAGCGAAAGCCGTCCCACTTGGGCTCGTAGAGCAGGCCGCCACCCTCCGGCATCTGTCGGCAGAGCTTTGCCAGCATGGGGGACACGGGCGGCATGACCGGCAGCTGCACCGGAGGATCCTACCGGTCAGGTCGCACTGCGACGGCGGGGAGCCGAAGACGTCTCGTGGCCCGCCGTCCACTCGAGAAGCCGGTCGGTCTGCCACGAGTTCCCGATCGAATCGGAAGGTACGCCGGCTTGTGCGGCCTGCTCGCAGCCGAACCCGAGCCATTCGAGCTGGCCGGGCGCATGGGCGTCAGTGTCGATGCTGACCCGACAGTCGAGATCGACGCCGAGCCGCAGCAATTCCTCGGGTGGGTCCCGCCTTTCCGGGCGCGAGTTGATCGCGACTGCCGTCCCGGTCCTCGTACAGGCACTGAACACGGCCGCGGCGTCGAGGCTCGAGGGCTCACGCCCCTTTTCCGTCACAAGCCGGCCCGTGCAGTGGCCGAGGATGTCGCTGTGAGGGCTCTCCACGGCAGCAGGCGCCGGGTCATCTGCTGGGCTGCCACTATCGGACCACTCCGAGTGACTGTGGCAGTCACCCCTCAGCGCCAGCGCATCGGGGCTGAGCGATTCTGGCTCGGCCGCCTCCAGCTGTGCCAGGCAGCTGGGCACGTCGCCCGCTGCGGCCTCGGCGGAAGGCGCGGACCTTGTGGGTCTCGGCGCCGTCACGCTCGAGCAGGTAGGCGATGCGGCGAAGCGCCTCGGCGGGCCCCACCGGCTCGGTCCCTCAGTCCTTCTTTGCCCGGCTCGGCGCCACCCGGCTGGGTTCGTCGGGCTGTTTCGGGTACTGCGGCGGCCACGGTGCGTCTCGAAGTCCCGCCGCGCGGTCACGCGCCGCCAACTGCAGGAGCGGCTCGAGCGACTGTGGCCGGCCGGGCATCGCGGCCCACGGATCGCCCAGGTGCCGGAACCGATCCGGCACGGTCGCGATGGTCAGCTCGTCGGGATCGACCAAGGCGACCTCGTCCCAGGAAAGGGGCGTCGACACTTGGGCATGGGCGCGCGACCGCACCGACCAGGCACCGAAGACCGTCTTGTGGGGCGCGTTCTGGTTGAAGTCGACGAAGACCCGTCGGCCCCGCTCCTCCTTCCACCAGTTCGCCGTCATGAGATCGGGCCGGCGGCGCTCCAGCTCGCGCGCGAGCGCCACCGCGCCCGCGCGCACCTCGGTCGAATCCCAGCGAGGTTCGAGACGGGCGTAGACGTGCAGCCCGCGATTGCCGCTGGTCTTCGGGTACGCCTGGACGCCGAGCTCGGCGAGAAGCGCCTTCACGCACGTTGCGGCCTCCCGGACCTGGTCGAACACGACACCGGGCTGCGGGTCGAGATCGATCCGCAGCTCATCGGCGTGCGTGGGATCTTCGACGCGGAACGGCCAGAGGTGGAACCCCAGACAGCCCAGGTTGACCGCCCACACGATGTGAGCCAGGTCGGCGATGACGAGTGCCCTCGAGGTCGTACCGTTCGGCGTCGAGACCTCGACGGTCTGGAGCCACTGCGGAGCACCTGCCGGAATACGCTTTTGGAAGAACGACTTCCCGAGCGCGCCGTCCGGGAATCGCTGCAACATGGCAGGCCGGCCGGCTGTCGCGCGCAAGATCGGCTCGGCGACGGCGAGGTAGTAACCAACGACATCCAGCTTGGTCGCCCCTATGCCGGGAAAGAAGAGCTTGTGCGGGTTCGAGATCTCGACGCTGCGCCCCGACACCTCGACGGTCTCACTGACGGGTCGGCTGCCTCGGCTCGCCACCTCCACAGGCTAGCCAGGGCGCTGGGACGGCCAGCCCGACGGCAGCCGGGCGGCCTTCGCCACTCGATCGCGTCGAGTCGCGCCCGGGCCTCCAGGATGCGTTCCAGGGCCGTCCCGGCGACGCTAGCGTCCGCGCCCTCCTCGCTGGGCGAGCACGATCGTTCGCCCGCTTGAGAAGGGTGTCGACGCACGCGGCTTCGGCCTCGCTGTCGTTCTCGGGTACCGTCCGGACGACGCGGCCGGACTTGACGGTCGGCGAAGAGTGATCACCAAGGGGCCGCTTGCGCTCAGCGGGACAACTTCACTGAATCGAGTACACCTCGACCACATCACCACTGGTCGCGTTCACTACGACGCTCTCCTGAGTGTGCACTCCGACTCCCCGACCGAGAGAGGAAACGGACAACCCAGAGAACGTCACCACGTACGCCGGCAGATTGTCAGCGACGAGGGCACTGGCGCCGGCGGCATTGGCGCCGGTGGCATTGGCCGACGTGTACTCGTCGTCGGTGAAACTGCCCACAAGGACCGTGTTGTCGCTGGCCTCAGCCGCCGTCAAGCCGAGGCGCTCCTGAGCTGCCGAGATTGCCTCGGGAACCGTCACCTGGACGGCCGAGGCGAGCGAGTCCGGCAGTGGTTCAAGGCTGACGCCTACGCCGCTCTTGGCGGCGGCAGGAAGTGGTGCGTACGAGGCACCGGCCCAAACCTGCGAGCGCTGGCGGGTCGCAGTCCCGGCTGTCAGGGCTGGAAGGGACACGGCGAAGGCGATCACCGCAGCACAGACCGAGGCGACGAGAGCTGCTCTCCGACTGTTCACGGCGCCCACTCACTTGCCGACGAGGTGGACAACGTCGGCGACCACAAGCGTGGTGACAAGCACGATCACCACGCTGTAGAGCGCGGTTATCGGCCAGCGCCAGCGGTGGTTCGCCAGCCAGAACCGCCGGATCCCCAGCACGTCGAAGACAAGGGCGATAAGGCCTACCGGAAGCCCGATCTCCGGCCCTGCGCCGGCCGCCACCCCGAGCACCGGCGACAGGATCGGCAGCACGACGTAGCCGAGCAGGCATCGCAGCCCGGACAGCAGGATCGAGGCGCTGAAGATCCGATGTGCAGAAGCCTCGTCGGCTGAAGGCGGACCTTCGGGGATGCGAAGGAGGCGACGCATCGCGAGGTCTGCGTGCGAAGAAGCGGACCCGTCAGACTCCGTGCCGGGCGCGATCACAGATTGGCTCACCGCCTCGAGGTTACGGCCTCGAAGCCCGCGTCTCCAGCCGGCCCCCGAGCCCGGCGGCACGACGCGCCGTCAGCTCTTCGGTGCGTGAGACCACGGCAGGCTCAGGCGGATGGAGCCTGCGCTTGGTACGGTCGCGATACGTCCCGATCCTCGCTGCAGCTGCGAAACCGACCTGTGTGGCAACCGTGACGCCTCGGTGGCCGATCCGCCGCAAAGGTCTTCGGGGCTGGGCGTGAGCGAGCCTCCGCAACTGGCCGGGCTGCCGGGCACCGAACGAACCAGGCGCTTCCGCCCCAAGCTGCGCTGGGAGCTGATCGGCTGTGGTCTCCACGGCCACGAGTTGATCGGCACCGATGCCGCCGAAGTGCGCTTGGAGGACCACCTGTTGGTTCGCGAAACGGCCGGCCTGCGGTGGTACCGGTGCCTCAGGTGCGACTCGTGGCTGCCGCTGGCCCTGCCCAAGTCGCCGTCGAACCGTTTCCCGCCGGGGCGCGACGAGATCGAGCTGCCACTGCGAGGCAGGTCGCTCAGGAACCGATACGTGCTGCGTCTGATCGCTCTCGACAGGGTGATCCACTTCATCGTCCTCGCGGCTTTGGGTATAGGCATCATCTTGTTCGCCATCCACCAGAAGGACCTGCGCGGCGACTACCTCCGCTTCTTGAACTCGCTGCAATCCAGTGTCGGCTTCGTCCCGAGTCACAACGGCTTCTTCCGCGAGATCACCCGGCTCATCTACGACTCGCCAACCAAGCTCTACCTCTACGGGTCCGCGTTCTCCGCTTATGCGGCCATCAACGGAGTCGAGGCGGTCGGGCTGTGGAGAGAGAAACGATGGGCCGAGTACCTCACCTTCATCGAGGTCACCTTGTTGCTGCCGCTGGAGATCTACGAGCTCGCCGTGACGGTCACCTACCTGAAGATCGGGGCACTCGTGCTCAACGTCGCAGTGATGGCCTACCTCCTCTGGGCGCATCGACTGTTCGGCTTCCGGGGCGGTTCAGCCGTGGACCGTGTCGAGCACGAGAGGGACACCGGGTGGGGTGCTCTGGAGCGCGCGACGCCGGTCCCCAGCCAACTCCCGACTGTGCCGTTGCGATCGAGTGTGCAGTAGTTACACGCACACTCACGCCGCCTCCCCTTGCGAAGAGGCGGTGACGGCCTTCACCGGTTGCCCGGAGCCGTCTTGACGCTTCCTGCCACGAGGGCCTTTCGGTGAGTGTGCACCGGTGTCGCTGGTACACCAAGCATCGCCTCTGCGTCCGTTTTGAGTCTCCGGGCCACTCCCGGCGACGAGGTGCTCCCTGCCGTAGGCGGCAAGGTTGCGTGCTGCGTTGTGGTCCCGGTCCAGGACCAGACCACAGTGCTCGCAGCGGTAGGTCCTCGTCGAAAGAGAGAGCGTGGCTTTGGCCTTCTTGCACGACGAGCACTTCTTGGAACTGGGGAACCAGCGATCGGCTACCACCAGGTGACCACCGTGCCAGCTCATCTTGTAGCTGAGCTGGCGGCGGAGCTCGCCGGGGGAGGCGTCGAGGATGGACCTGTTGAGCCCGGCCTTGGCCGCGTGGCCGTTTAGGAGGTGGTGACCAGGGTTCTCGGGATCAGCCTTGGGTCTGGGACAAGCCGTCATGTTCTTCACGGCCAGGTCCTCGATGACCACGGTGCCGTAGGCGGTGGCCAGCTGGGTTGTGAGCTTGTGCAAGGTGTCCCGGCGCAGGTTGGCGACCCTGGCGTGACAACGGGTCAGCTTGGCTCTGGTCCTGGCCCGGCGCTTGGAGCCCTTCTGGCGTCTTGAGAGCTCCCGGTTGAGCCGGGCCATCCTTCGGGCGCGCTGAGAGATGGGTCTGGGGTTCTCGAACAGCTCACCAGTGGACAGGACGGCAAAGTGGTGGACTCCGAGATCAACCCCGACGATGGCCTCGGGGTAGGTGGCGACTGGGTCGCGACGCACCACCTTGCAGCCGAAGGACACGAACCACCTGCCGGCCTCCTCTTTGATAGTGGCCGAGAGCACCCTGGCCGTGCCGGCCACCACCTGGTCGGACAACGCCGTGGTGTGCTCCTTGGTCCGGATGACGCCGAGCCTGGGCAACTGGACATGGCGGTCGTCGAGCACCCGGATCACCCCGGTGCTGAAGCGGCAACTTGGCCGGCCACCTTTCTTCTTGAAGCTCGGGAACCCCATGGGCTTGCCGGCCCGGGCGCCACCTCTTGAATCGAAGTACCCCTTCAGTGCCCGGGCCAGGGCGTCGAAGCCCGAGTTGTAGGCCTCCTTGGAGTTCTCTCTCCACCAGGGAGCGGACTCGTCCTTTACCCGGTTCCACTCCTTGCGCAAGGAGTAGAGGGTCCAGGGGACCGGCCCGGCGGTCTCGGCCGCCCACGCCCGAGCCTCGCCGGCACCAGCCCCTTGGCGCATGGCCAGCACCTCGAGCACCTGTCGGGCCTCCAGGCGGTCCTTCACAAGGGCGAGCCCCCAGTTATAGGCGAAACGGGAGGCCCCGGCGTGAGAGCCCAGGGCCGAACGCGTCGTGGTGGACGGGTCGAGCTCGAAGCGGAATGCCTGATAGACCGGCATGCTCAGATTGTCGCGCTGCGGTGTGACAGCGCCATGGGTCCCATATCGTGTAGCGCCTTCTCAGCCCGGTTGCGCGCCCCACCTCGCCCATAGGGGCGGGCGCAGAACCAAGTCAGCACCTCGGTCATGTCTCGGGCCAGGTCGTCATCGACCTCGCCCTCGTCGGCGACCGACACCCGCCGAGCACCGCCGACAGGGCCGCTTGGAGGTGTTCTGCCCCGACGGGCGAGACGGTCGCGGTGATAGAGACGACGGTGAGCGCCGTCGGGTCAGCCAGCACCCGGGCCAGTCGGGCGCTTTGGGAACATGGCCGAGCCGACCTCGGTGACTGCTTCGTCGAACGACAGGCCACGTCTCGTCGCCCACTTGGTGAGGCGGGCCACCTGACCGTCGAGATCACCCCGTTGGTCCTGGGAGGACACCGCCATGAAGGACCGTGCGAGCACCGGGACTCTCGGAGTTCTCCATGTCGAAAGGATCAACCGGCCCACCTTCTGCGGCTACCGGCAGCGTGCGTCATTGCCAGCGGTAGGCGGTGAACCTGCTCACCCCGACACGTTCCGCCCGATCGGACAGGTTCATGCGTCCATGCTTGAACATACGTACGCCGACTAGAAGCTACTCAGCATGCGGCAGTTGTGAACCCTAGGACCAACCCCGGACGGGCTCTTCAGCCGCCCGCTCGACGGCTTGCCTGCCTGCTCAGGACGACCACATTGATGAAGAACCCGGACGGGGGGATGAAATCCGACACGGTGGCGTGATTGAAACCGTGCTGATAGAGCCATTTCAGCTCGCCGCTGATGAGCATGAACTGGCCAGGGCTCAAGCGGTTCAAGACGATCCACAGTCGTCTGCAACGCGCCGCGACGGTCGTAAGCGGCTCGCTCGAGGCCGGCTCGGCAAACCTCGGGTCCAGCGCGTCTGACCATGTCTGTGCGGGTAGCACCAGCTGTGGTACAGCCCTCGCGCCACCTTCCAGGGAGAAGTAGTACGCAAGGTTCGAAGCGACTCCGGGCTTGTTGACCGTTAGGCAGTCGCCCGGTCGGGAGTCTGCGCGAACGTAGCGAGAGGCCGGGGCCCATTGCTCATATGAGATCCCGTAGGTCGGAACGAGGGCTGCGACGAGCAGAGCCACGACCCCGATGGCGAACGCGTAGGACAGACCCTTTGGCAACAGCTTCGAGAAGACGAAGGCCACGGCCATGGCTCCTGCAGGGACACTTTGAAGGAGGAAGCTCGAGTTGAAGATGGAGCGATAGGCGAGCGAGAAGACCGAATCGAGGAGCAACGGCACAAGGAGCCATGACAACACGATCCCGAGGCACGCGGTCTCGAGCTCACCGGGCGCGCTCCGTGTCCGGGACAGCAGCTCGGCACCAGCCGCGACAAAGCACAGGAGCCCGATGACCGTGACGATGCCCGAGATCAGCGTGACGGCAAAGAAGTCCGGCGCAACTGCCGAGGTCAGCCCCTCGAGGATGTGGACTCCCTCGGTTGTGGAGGGAGGTGCGTTGGTGCTCAGCTCTCCGGCGGCACCAGTTCGCAGCATGAGGAAGATGAGCGGCACATAGGCCAGGGCCGTGACGCCGACAACGGTCAGCATGGGTCTCGCCTGATGGCGGGCTTGGGGCCAGAAGGCGAGCGCCAACCACTGCGCGACGAGGAACATCGCGGCATAGGCGAGCGTGTAGATCGAGAGAACCACGAGGACGGCGTACACGCACCACCGTCGCCTGCTCGGGCATTCGATGGCCCGGAGAAGGGCGAGAAGGCTCAACGCGATCAACAGCGTCCCCAGGGGGTAGCCGCGGGCCTGTTGGTTCCACACAACCAGTGCAGGGCCCACGGCCACGATGGCGGCTGAGATCGTGGCGCTCAGCAACCCGAACATCCGCCGGCTGAGGAAGAAGATGACCGGTGTGAGCGCTACGCCCGCCGCCGCCGACGGAACTCGCAGAGCAAGCTGCCCGCCTCCGAACAGAGCCACGAAGACATGGAGCAACAGGTAGTACGACATCATGTTGCCGCCGTCGACCGTGATGGCCGACCACAGGCTGATGCCGTGGTGAACGGCGATCAACGCGCTGTGGAGCTCGTCGTTCCAAAGGCTCCGGGACCCGAGGTCGAGAAGACTCACCACCGCCGAGGTCGCGGTGAGCCCAATCAGCAGCAGCAGTTCCGTTCGGGAAAGATGCCCTACACGCGCCGGGGCGGTAGCTCGCCCGCTGGTCGCCCCTTCCGCCCGAGCCTGGACCATCCCCACGAGGTTCAGAGTTTCTCACAGGCACCGGCGAGCCCCCGGCTAGGCCGGCATCGACACGACCGACCCCGAGCCACGCGGCGCCATCTGCTCGGCCGGACAACGTGCAAGTGCGAGGGCGGCAGGTGTGGAACAGATGTCGTTTCCTGGCTACCCCGACGGGGTGCTCACCTGTCGCTGTGACTTTCGAGGTCGTGAGCTTCTGACTTCGCAGGACCGTCGCGACGATCCTCACGCCGATGTCTCAGTCCGTTGCCGGGCGTCCTCCGCCGGTGGTCGCCGCCGCGCCGCTCCGGGAGTCCCAGCCAGGCGCCCTGCCGAAGCCGCCCAGGCCGCCGAAGCCGCCATGGCCGCCGAAGCCTCCTGGCGCGCCCGAGCCGCCCGGGCCGAAGGAGGCGTCCGAACCGATGTAAACCGTCAGGGCGGCGAAACTACTGCCGGTGCCAGGTGTGCCGAAGGCCTCCACAAAGTCACCCTTCGCTACCGCGGCGATGGTCGTCGTGCCGCTCGACTTGCGGAAGACCGTGCTCGAGTCTGTTGTCAAGGTCTCGGCCGTTCCATCGAAGCTCTTGATCGTGATCGTCGTGCCGGAGACGCCGGTCACCCGACCCGCGACAGACGGCAAGACGACTTGGATCGTCGTGGCGTCGATCTGGTCGTGGTCGGACGACAGCGTCCCGGTGACGGAGATGACAGTGCCGACCTGCACGTCGGAAGCCGATGCCGGCTGTCCGGCTTCCTCGTAGGTCGTCGACGAGGAAGTGTTCACCGTCACGTTCAAGCCGTCCTGTCCGGAGACGACGACCTGGGACCCGTTCAGGCTGACAACCTTGCCTGAGACGTGCGGCTCAACGATCTCGACGAGCTTGACGAGCTTCGAGCTGCTCGAGCTCGAACTCGATGCTCCCGGCCGACCGGCCGGAAGGAACGTGACCTGCTCGCCCACCGTCACCGCGGAGCGCGCGACCTTCTTGCCACCTTCACGGTAGACCGTCGATGAGTTGGTCTTCACGGTGATGGCGCGACCGAACAATGAATCAACAGTGATGGTTGTCGGGCTCACAAGCGTGACCGTACCGCCCTGGCCGAAGCAGCCGCCCTGGGCGAAGCCGCCGCCGGGCCCGAAACCGCCGCCGGGCCCGGGCTGCCCGGGGCCACCCGGGCCACCCAACCGCGGCTGACCGGCCGCGGACTTCGATGGGGTCGACGAGCTCGATGCCGCGGCGATGGCCTGACTGGCAGACTTCGTCGCCGCGCTGTGGCTGGATGCAGCGGAGGCGACACCATAGCTGCCTGCGGCCAAACCGCCCGCGACAACCGTTGCCGCCGCGGCTCGCATGCTCAGCGAACCCCGCCGACGTCTGCCGCGCGCGGCCTGTGCCGCGGCCGGCGCTCCGCCGAGATCCTGTTGAGGTCCTGGGTTCCGGTCGTCCATCTTGCACTCTCGTTTCTGACGCTTCGGGAGAGGGATGGGCCGACCCTGAGTTTGGTCGGCCCACCCCTCGCTGGCGGTCAGAATGCTCCTCCACCCTGTGAAATCACTTGGAATTCGCTACGAGCTCGTCAAGTGGCCTTCTAATCGACGATCGCCGAGTAGACGAGCTGCTTCAGCTCGCGGCGGATCGGATAGGTGCTCGACGGAAGCAGCTGGGTGAAGAACAACACCGTCAGCTCCTCGGCCGGGTCGACCCAGAACTCCGTGCTCGCTGCGCCACCCCAGGCGTACTCCCCGGCGCTGCAAGTCACCTTCAGCGCCGCAGGGTCGATGACGACGGAGAAACCGAGCCCGAAGCCGAGCCCGGGCTGTTGCTCGCCGCTCGGGCTGGCGAACTGGGCCAGATCCGCACCACCGGGCAGGTGGTTGCGGGTCATGTACGCGACGGTTCGTGCGCCCAGGACCCGCACGCCGTCGAGCTCACCGTGACGCAGCAGCATCTGGGTGAACCGGTGATAATCCGCCGCCGTCGACACCAGCCCGCTGCCACCCAGAGGCGCACTGGGACGGTGCAGGGCCGCCTGGCTCATGTGGGCGGCGCGCGTGGCCCGACCGGTTACGAGATCGGGCATGTAGAGCACGGCCAGTTTCTCGGCTCCTTCGCCCTCGACGTAGAAGCCCGTCTCCTTCATCCCGAGCGGCCCGAGCACGCGCTCGGCGAGGAACCGGTCGAGCGACTGCCCCGTCGCGACCTCCACGACACGGCCGAGCACGTCGGTCGCCATCGAGTAGTTCCACTCGGTGCCCGGCTGGCAACGCAGGGGAATCTCCGCCAGTCGGCTGCAGCAGCCGGCCAGATCGAGGTCTCGAGGCGCGTCCCACTCGAATCCGGCCGAGCGGTACATCGCGTCGACCGGATGGCTGTACATCCAGCCGTAGGTGAGGCCCCCCGTGTGGGTCATCAAGTGCCAGAGCTTGATCGGCTCCAAGATCGGGACCGTGACCGGCTGGAACGACGAACCTCCGGCGAAGACCCGTGTCTCGGCGAATTCCGGGATGAACTTGCTCAACGGGTCATCGAGCGCGATGAGGCCCTCCTCATAGCAGATCATCGCCGCGACCGAAGTGATGGGCTTGGTCATCGAGTAGATACGAAAGCGCGTGTCGGCCTCGACCGGAGCACCGTTCTCCAGATCGCGACAGCCGCGGTGGACCACATGGGCGACCTTGCCGCCGCGGGTGACAACGGCGAGGAACCCCGGGATCCTCCGGTCCCGCACGTACTGGTCGAAGTGCCGACCGATGCAATCGAGCCGGGCCTGGTCGAGACCCACATCCGAGGGGTCGAGCTCGGGAGATATTCCGGACATCACGACCACCCTATGACCTGACAGGGCCTGAAGGCCCTTCGTCGGGCAGGTCACTTCGGCTGACGTCTACTTACGTATTGCAGCCCGAGCGCTCCGCCGTACCAAGATGGAGCCATGACGAACCTGCGTGGACGCAACCTGCTGAAGGAGACCGACCTCACCCGGGAGGAGTTCCTTCACCTCGTGGACTTCGGGGCTCGGCTCCGAGAAGACAAGCGAGCCGGGCGAGAGCGTCAGCACCTGGCCGGTCGCAACATCGCGCTCATCTTCGAGAAAGCCTCCACGCGCACCATGTGCGCCTTCGAGGTGGGCGCCTACGACCAAGGGGCGCACGTCACCTACCTGGGACCCACCGGGTCGCAGATCGGCCACAAGGAGTCCATGAGGGACACCGCTCGCGTCCTCGGCCGGATGTTCGACGGGATCGAGTACCGCGGCTCTGCTCACGCCAATGTCGAGACCCTCGGCCGGTACGCAGGTGTACCGGTCTGGAACGGCCTCACCGACCAGTGGCACCCGACCCAGATGTTGGCCGACATCCTCACGATGCGCGACCACGCGAACCAACCGCTGGATGAGGTCGCTTACTGCTACCTCGGCGATGCCCGCAACAACACGGCGAACTCTCTGCTCGTCACCGGCGCCCTGCTCGGCATGGACGTCCGGGTCGCCGCGCCTGAGGCACTCTGGCCCTCTTCGGATGTCCAGTCGACAGCCCATGGGCTTGCGTCCCGGTCGGGAGCTCGCATCACGGTCACCGAGGACGTCGCCCTGGCGGTGCGCGGGTCGGACTTCCTCTACACCGACGTCTGGCTGTCGATGGGGGAACCGGTCGACCAGTGGGACGCGCGCATCGACCAGCTTCTCCCCTACCAGGTCAACGGACCGCTCATGGCAGCGACCGGCAACCCCGACGCGAAATTCATGCATTGCCTTCCCGCGCTGCACAACACCGAGACCGAGGTCGGCCTGCAGATCTTCGAGAAGCGAGGTCTGTCGGCACTGGAGGTGACCGAAGAGGTGTTCGAGTCGCACGCTTCGGTCGTCTTCGACCAGGCGGAGAACCGGCTTCATACCATCAAAGCGCTGATGGTCGCCACGCTCGGCGACGAGTGAGCCTCGCCGGCACGTTGGTCGCGGCCGCGGCGTGAGAGGACGCGGAGGATGAAGCCGGGGAAACCAAAGGCTTCCCAGGCCAGGCGGGCAGGTTCAGGCGACGGTGCGGGCACCCGCGCCCTTGCCGATGAGCTCGAAGGCCTCCCACATCGATGCGTACCGTCCTTCAAGGGCGAGCAGCTCCTCGTGCGTGCCCACCTCCACCACCCGACCCGACTCGAGAACCGCAATGCGGTCGGCGGTCCTCGCCGTCTGCAGGCGGTGCGCGATCACGACCGTGGTACGGCCGTGCGAGACGAGCTGCATGGCGGCGGTGACCCGGGCCTCCGTGGCAAGGTCGAGGTTCGACGTCGCCTCGTCGAGAAGCAGGATCGCCGGATCGACGAGCTCGGCCCTGGCCAGGGCGATCAGTTGGCGCTGGCCCGCCGAGAGCGACCGCCCCCGCTCGGACAAGACATGGTCGTAACCGCCCGGGAGGCCAAGGATCAACTCGTGGGCACCGACAGACAAGGCGGCTGCCTTGACCTCGTCGTCGGTGGCATCGGGTCGACCGTAAGCGATGTTGTCACGGATCGTGCCCGTGAACAGGAACGCTTCCTGGGGCACATAGCCGAGCTGGCACCGGTAGTCATGAAGTTCGAGCGACCGCAGGTCCCGGCCATCGGCCCGCACGCCCCCCTGGTCGGGATCGTAGAAACGTGCCAACAGCTTCATCACCGTCGACTTGCCGGCCCCGGTCTCCCCGACGAGTGCCACAGTCTCGCCGGCGCCGATCTCGAGGTCGATGCCCTTCAGGGCCTCCGGCAAGGGACGCCGGTCGGCGTCGTCGCTCACGAGCAGCCTCGGGTCGGCGGGTCCGCTCCGGCGGGCGCCGGCCCTCGGCCCGGGTCTCCTGAAAGCCGAGGGGTAGGCGAAGTGCACGGCCTCGAGGCGCAAGGCCCCGCTCAGCCGCCCAGGCCTCTCGGCGTCCAGCGCGTCCGGGGTGAGCGTGTCGAGTGACATCAGCTCGGCGATCCGCCCAACGGAGACACGCGTCTGCTGCCAGGAGTCGAATACCTGGGACAGCTGCTGGATCGGTGAGAAGAACAGGTCGATGTAGAGCACGAACGCGATCAGGGCGCCCGTCGTCAGATGGCCACTGGCGATGAGGCCCGCCCCCACACCGAGGACGAGGGCGTCGGCGACATCACCGAGAAACGCCACAAACGGGAAGTACGTGCCGACGAGCCGCTGGGCTGCCACCCGGGTGTCGAGGTACTGCTGGCCGAGGTGACGAAAGCGCCGCCTTGCCAGGTCCTCGTGCACGAATGCCTGCGACTCGCGAACTCCCGACAGGCTCTCTTGGAAGTCGGCGTTCACGACGGCGATGCGGTCGCGGGCGAGCTCGTAGGTCCGGGCCGCCTTGCGGCGGAACACGACCGTGGCGAAGGCCAGCGGGATGACCACGCTCATGGTGACCAGGGCAAGCCGCGGGTTGAGCACGAAAAGGGCGACACCGACACCGACGAAGGTGCACATGCTCACGAGGGCCGAGAGGAGGCCGTTTTGTATGAGCGACTCGAACTGGTCGATGTCGGTGGTCATCCGGGTCATGATCCGGCCCGCCATCTCCCGCTCGTAGTAGTCGAGCGACAGCCGCTGGAGGTGCGCCCAGATCCGGATGCGCAACGACATCATGACGCGCTGGGCGGTGCGCCCGGTCACGAACGTCGATCCGATCTCATCGATCAGGTCAGCGAGCGTGATGACGAGATAGATCGCCGACGCGACCAGGACCACCGCCTTCGAGCCGGTGGCGACACCGTTGTCGATGCCCTCTTTCACGAGGATGGGCCCGGCCAGGGACGCCAGGGCGTCGAGAGCCACGAGCAACAGCCCGAGCCCGAGTGGTCGGCGGTACTCGCTGAGCAGCGTCCGGAGGCTGAAGTGGCGCACACGGCGCGTCTCGGCCTCGAGGTCGACACTCGGGAAGTCTCGGACCGGCCTGAGCGCGGCTACCCTCGCCAAGAGCTCCGGAGTGGGTGCCAGGTTCAGGCGCCATCCGCCGCCTGTGCGCAGGCCTGGGCCCATGCTCGGCGCTCCGACACTGCGGAAGGACTTCACCGGCGGCACCTGTGGCGAAGCTGGGACGGGCGCCGGCGGGCTGATGGCGGCGAGCACCTCGATGCGATCGCCGACCGCTTTGGCCTCTTCCTCCTCGAGCCCCGAGAGAAGGGAGCGGTAGAAGGCACTTTGCCCGACGAGCTCCTCGTGCGTGCCGACGTCGACAACGCGGCCCTCGTCGAGGACAGCGATGCGATCGGCGAGGTGCAACGTGGAGCGGCGGTGGGCTACCAGGAGCGTCGTGCGGCTCTGCATGATCACGCGCAGGGCGGAGTGGATCCGCTCTTCCACCTTGGCGTCGACGGCGCTCGTGGCGTCGTCGAGGATGAGGATGCGCGGGTCGGAGAGGATCGCCCGGGCGAGCGCCACCCGTTGGCGTTGACCGCCCGACAAGGTGAGCCCTCGCTCTCCGACGACGGTGTCGTAGCCCCTCGGCAGCTCTTCGATGAACTTGTGCGCCTCGGCAGCCCGTGCGGCGGCCTCGATCTCCTCGAAGGTGGCGTCCGGCCTGCCGTAAGCGATGTTCGCCCTCACCGTGTCGGAGAAGAGGAAGCACTCCTCGAAGACGACGCCGATCTGGCGACGCAGCGACGCGAGCGCCACGTCGCGGACATCGTGCCCGTCCACTCTCACGGTGCCGGAGACCGCGTCATAGAAACGGGGCACCATGTTCGCCAAAGTCGACTTCCCACTACCGCTCGGGCCGACGAAGGCCACGGTCTCGCCCGGTTGGATCTGCAGGCTGACTCCGCGCAACACCGGTGGCCCGTCGTCGTAGGAGAACCCAACGTCGTCGAAGACGATCTCACCCGCGAGCGGCGGCAGCTCGACAGCACCGGGGGGATCGACGATCGCCGGCTTCAAGTCGAGCAACTGGAAGATCCGCTCGACGCCCGCCCGTGCCTGCTGGCCGATGGTCAGGATGCCGGCGAGCATGCGGGCCGGGGCCACGAGCTGGGTCAGATAGGTCGAGAACGCGAGGAAGGTCCCGAGCGAGATCTCGTGGCGGATGGCCAGGTACCCGCCCAGCGCAAGGACGCCGACCTGGCCGAGACTAGGGATGGCCTCGAGCAGGGGCTGGTAACGCGACTCGAGGCGGACCGCCCGCATCTGGGAGCCGTAGAGCTTGGTGGCGGCGGCCGTGACGCGCTCGAGCTCCCGGCGCTCTTGGCCGTAGGCCTTCACGACGCGGACCCCGTTCACGTCCTCGTCGACGATCTGGGCGACATCGCCTTCTCTCTGCTGGCCGTCCCAGGTGGCGGGGAAGACCCGCCACCGCATCCGGTAGGAGATGAACAACAACGTCGGGGCCACGAGCACGCTCACGACGGCAAGCAGCGGGGAGAGGTAGAGCATGACCCCGAGCGAAAGGACAAGCATGAGGATGTTGCCGCTCATGATCGGGAGGAAGCTGAGAAGGCCCTGCACGAGCATGGAGTCGGAGTTCGCCCGGGCGACGAGCTGGCCCGTCGGCATGCGGTCGAGGTTGGCGAAGTCGAGCCGCTGCAGGTGGTCCTGCATGGCGTTGCGCAGGTCGTACTGGACGTCGAGAGCCACGCGGCCACCCCGGTAACGGCGGAAGTAGGTACCGACGAAGGTCACTACGCCCAGGCCCAGCAATGCCGCGAGCCAGGGCGCGAGCGGCGATGAGTGCCTCAGGATCACGTTGTCGACGATCTGGCGCTCGATGAGCGGGACGATCACCTGGGCAACGCCGCCGGCGATGGCGCCGGCGAAGGCGATCACGAGATTGCGCTTGTGAACGAGCACATAGCCGCCGAGGCGCCTCACCCAGCCACGGGGAACCCCGGCCGCCTGGTCGGTCGCCCGGCCGGCTGGTTCTTCGGCCTCCTTCTCGACCGCTGTTCTGCGGCTCACCGGCGTCGTTCCGCGGCCGCCTGGTCGATCGCCCTGGCGAGGGCAACCAGCGCGTCGATCACGTCGTCTCGGCGTCCTGCACGGGCCGCAAGCGCCTCCAGGGCGGACGTCATCGCCAGCTGCGCCCTTTCGAGCATCTCCGTGCCCGCCTCGGTGAGGCTGAGCTGGACGGCCCGCTGGTCGCCCGCGATGGTCGAGCGAACCAGCAACCCGCGCGAACAGAGAGTCTCGACCGAGGCGCTCACGGTGGGCTTGCCGAGCGCGAGGCGAACGGCGACCCGGCTAGCCCGCTCGTCCCCGGCGGCGATGGCCGACAGCACACGGTAGTGGGCGAGGCTCAACCCGCCCGAGGCCCGCTCCATGACCCTCGACGCCCTCGTGAGCGCCTGGACCGCCTCGACGGTCCGGGCCTCGGCCGTGCGGCCTGTTCTGTTTGGGACCGGCCCGCTACCGGGCGGAGCGGCACTTACCCGGGCGGGACTTGAACCCGCTGGTCCAGTCCAGTTCCTTGGACGCACCACTGAAGCAGTCTAGACAAGATGGTTCGACGGTCGAACCATCCCTGTGAGCTCTGCCCGGTCGCGGCCGGGGTTCGCGCCAGTTCCAACTGGTACCCTTAGGGGTATGTTCAATCACAGCTGGCACCCTCCGTCAGGAGTCGCCGGGAGGTTCTCGTGAGTCGCGAGCATTGGGACGAGCGGTACGGAACCGAGCAACTGATCTGGAAGGCCGACCCGAACCGCTTTCTCGTCGAGGAGATGGACGCGCTCCGCCCGGGTCGGGCACTCGACGTTGCCTGTGGTGAGGGCCGCAACGCGGTATGGCTCGCCTCGAAGGGTTGGCGCGTCACCGGCGTCGACTTCTCTCGCGCCGGGCTGGCCAAGGCACGGCGGCTGGCGGCCGATCGAGGGGTGGAAGTGGCCTGGGTCGAGGCCGATGTCGTCGAGTGGCAGCCTCCGGCGGCCTCATTCGACGCCGTAGTAGTGATGTACCTGCACCTTCCCGCGGAGCAACGCCGCCAGGTACTCGCACATGGCGCAGCCGCCTTGGCCCTCGGCGGAGTCCTGCTCGTGGTCGGCCATGACACCTCCAACCTCCTGGAGGGAGCCGGTGGGCCACAGGACCCGGCAGTCCTGTTCGGACCGGAGGAGATCACCGAGGATCTTTCCGGCCTTCAGATCGGGCGAGCGGAGCGGGTCACGCGCACCGTGGTCACCGACGCTGGTGAAGCGACCGTCATCGACGCGCTCGTTCGGGCGGTGCGAGCTTGCTGATGACCCGAGGAGACAGCCTGCTGCTCAGGCGAGCTTCATGAACATTCTCTGCACGGCGTCAAGGGGATAGCCGTCCGCCTCGGCTTGCTCAGGGTGCTCCACGCAATAGGTGAGACCGGCGGCGACCAGCCGGAAGCCCGCCTGCTCCAGTGCCTTGGAGGCCGCGGACAGCTGCGTCACGACGTCGCGGCACTCGCGGCCCTCGTCGAGCATGCGTTCCACTCCCTGGACCTGGCCGGCAACTCGGTGCAGACGTTTGCGGACATCGTCCACGACCTCATCGGGAAGCTGCATCGCGAGCTCCTCTCGTGGTTTCCCGCCCTCCGGAGCGAGAAAGTGCTTCTCCGGTCATCGTTCTCGTTTCTCTCGCTCTGCTCAGGCGCAACAATTGCCAGCAGAGGCCCGGCACGATGATACCCGTTAGGGTATCGTGACCAGCGAGCGGCCAGGAACAGAAGGAGCGCGCAGTGCGCTCGGTCGCTTCGTTGTCATGCTTCTCGTCGCCGCTAGGTCCTCGAGGTCGACACCGTGCTAAACGGGCGAGCACGAAGACCCAGGGAGTCGGGCGCCCGCGTACGACGGCGCAAAGTCGCGGTCGGGGGTGAAATCACCGGTCCGCGGATCCTGGACGTAGGCGACCGGCGCCGGCTCACCGCCCGCGATACGTGCGACTGCAACGATCAAGCGGCTGACATCAGCCTCGGTCGTGTTGATCCCGGCGCTCGCCCGAACTGCCCCGGGCATCCGCGTACGGTCGCCCTGGCGCACCTCGTGCCGGAAGTCGAAGACCTCGTCATCGGTGAGGCCGAGAAGCCGCATCATGTAGGGATGTGCGCAGAAGCAGCCGTGCCGCACGCCGATTCCGTCCTCGGCCGACAGTCGGGCCGCCACGAGGCCGTGCGAGAGACCTTCCACGGTGAAGGCCACAACGGGCAGGGTGTCGGTCCGGAGGTCCGGCCCGAGGACGTGCACTCCCGGGATGGCCGCCAGCCCATCGCGCAAGAGGTGGCCGATATGGCGGTCGTGGGCGATGATCGCCGGCCAGCCCATCTCGGCGAGGCCGTCGATCGCAGCGTGCAACGCCACCGCCCCGACCACGTTCGGAGAGCCCGCCTCCTCGCGGTCGGGGGGATCAGTCCAGGTGACGTCGTCAAGCTCGACGAGATTGACCGAGCCGCCGCCGGCCAGAAAGGGGTCACCGTCCGCGAAGGCCTCGCGAGGCCCAATCAGCACGCCCGCGCCGAAGGGCGCGTACATCTTGTGGCCGCTCCAAGCGACGAAATCGGCCCTCGGGGGAAGGGGACGGTGAGGCGCGAGCTGGGCACAGTCGACAGCCACAGGGACTCCTCGGCGGTGGGAGGCGTCGATGATCTCCTCGATCGGCGGTAGCCATCCGGTGACGTTCGAAGCGCCGGTGATGGTGAGCAGGCGGGGCTTCGGGAGCCGGTCCAGTTCAGCTGCGACGTCGCCAGCAGCGAAGGTCCCGTCGCTTCGGCACTCGACGTAGCGGCGCTTGGCTACGCGAGACCACGGCAGGAGATTGGAGTGGTGTTCGACGACGGACGTGACGACAACGTCGTCGGGACGCAGGCGCAGGCGGTAGGCCAAGTGGTTTATGGCTTCGGTCGTGTTGCGGCAGATGATCGCGATGTCGTCGCTGCCTTCGCGTCCGGCGAACGAAAGCGCCGCTTCACGTGCACTCTCGTACGCGTCAGTTGAAAGCTGAGACTTGTAGCCGGAGCCACGATGGACACCCGAGTACGACGGGAGGAACTCCTCGACACGACGGAGCACGAGCTCGAGCACGCCCGATGACGCAGCAGTGTCGAGCGCGACATACGGGCGTTCGTGGCCGTCGATGCACGGCACGAGCATCCCGTCGCCAACCAGCGGAAGGGGAAACCTGGTCACGATCCTCCTATCTCTCGACGCCGATGCCGTTGACCTGACGCCCCGACACCGATCCGGGGCATTCCGACGGACGCGACTCGGGATCGAGAGATTCTTACACCTAATTCTATTGATTCGCTGGTTTCCACGGTATTGAGGTAGCATGGCCGATGATGAGCTCGAGAAGCGCGACACTCCCGAAGACCGACCCGGGCGACTTCGGTTGGCGTCTTCGTGGCAATCCGATCAGCGTACTGCCGGACAAGTCCTTTGAGCTCGCCGCTGCCAACCCAGACAGCTCTTTCCTCAAGCCCTACTGCCTGGACGTCGCGACCCTCCAGTCGTGCCTGCAGTGCGGTGCATGCACCGCGACATGCGACCTTGCCACTGAGGAGGGGCTCTTCCCCCGCCAGCAGGTGACCTTCGTCCGCCTTGGGCTGCAGGACCGTCTCGCCGCTGACCAGAACATCTGGCACTGCTACGGCTGCACCGAGTGCTCCACCCGGTGCCCGTCCGGCGCAAAGCCGGCAAGCATCATGAGCGCGCTCAGGCAGTTCGCCACCGACCGCTACGCGTATCCGCGCGTGCTGGCACGTGTCGTCAACAACCGGCGCTCCTTCTGGCTGGTCTACGTGGCCACCGCCGCTTTCCTCGTAGCGATGATCTCCGCTACCGGCGCGTTCAGTCCCGGGCCCGGGCCTCTCCGCTACGCAGGCATGCTCCCGGACTCGGCACTCATCCCTGTGTTCTCGGTCCTCACGGTCCTGCCGCTGATCGCGATAGCTGTCGGGGCTGCCAGGGCCTGGCGCGCATGGTACGAGAGTTCGCTCTGGACAACCAGGCCGCGGATCTTCGGGCGCTCGATGCAAAGAGCGGTCGCCGAGATCCTCGCGCACAGGAAGCTCGCCACCTGCAACGAGCGCCGGCTCAGGCCTTGGGCCCACCGGGCGGTCCTCTTCGCCTTCCTGGGCCTCGCGGTCATCTCCGGCGTGATGGCACTGCTCCTCCTGGCGGGACGTCCTTACCCGTTGTCGATGGGCAACCCGCTCAAGGTGTTGAGCAACGTCTTCGCCGCGTTGCTGATCGGTGGCACGGGCTACTTCCTGCTGTTGCGCATCGCCGACGCCGCGCGGGGCAACCGCAGCACCTTCTTCGACTGGGCCTTCCTCGTGAACGTGCTGCTTGCCGGGGTCACTGGGGTAGCCACCGAGGTGCTGCGCGCAGCGGACGTGCGCGCTTGGGCCTACCCGGTGTACTTCGTCCACCTGGTGATCGTCTTGGCGTTGGTCGTGACTCTCCCCTATACCAAGCTGGCTCACGCCGTCTACCGCTTGCTGGCGGTCGCCGGCAGGGAGTACGAGGTGCTCCTCGCCACAGAGCCTTCGCTCGCAGAACATGTCCCGTCCCACTGGGCGAGCAACGGCACCGCGCCCGGTCTCGTGTCGACCCGGCACATCGGGCAAGCCGGCCTGCAACTGGTTGAAGCGTCACCGGTCACTCCGGAGCACCTCCTCGGAATGGGGCATGAGGAGCTTGCCGCCTACGCGGACGACGAGATCGCCACGGCCTACTACACGCTGCGCGATGAGGCCGAGCCGCGGGGGGAGGGAAGTTACTACCCGAACATCAAGCGCCTCTCGGGCAGCGCCTTCGAGCGCGAGAAGGACAGGCGGGAGATCAGGGCGCTGGTGGGACAGCCAGACAAGACCGAGTGGCAGGCTTGGTACGAGGAGGCGGCCGAGCAGCCCTGCACCTGGTGGCTCGAGAACCATCTGGTGGCCCGCCACGCCCTGACGACCTGCCTGTCATGCGGCATGTGCACATCGGTCTGCCCGGCAGCCGAGCACTACGAGGAGTACGACCCGCGTTGCATAGTGGACGCGGCCCTCTCAGGCGACGAGGACCGCCTCGTCGATCTGCTCAAGTCCGACATCATCTGGTACTGCGCCCAGTGTGGCTCCTGTAATTCGCGCTGTCCAGAGCAGAACGACATCATGGGCCTTGTCGGATCGCTGCGCTGCCTGGCGCAGCTGAAGGGCTACCACGTGGAGAGCGTGCGGGGCAGGCAGCAGTACGCCGGCCGCCACCTGTGGGCCGCCAACCTGTGGAACCGGGCCGTCAGCCTCTACTTCCGCAACGGCGACCCGGCTGCACACCCGGACTTCGGGCCGCGTTACGCGCGCTGGCAGGCCGAGCTGGAGGAACAGTTCATCCGAGTCGGCGGCCAGCCCGACATGGACGGGACCTTTGCCGGGCGCAAGGTGACACCGGAGACCCTTGCTGAGCTGAGGAGCTGCATTCGCGCCGGGGGAGCCCTTTTCCTCTGGGACAAGATCGAGGAGCACGCCGCAGCAGACGCCGCGACGCTCGGGCTCGACCTCGACCAGTACTACGACAAGGTCAGGACCGAAGGATGACGCCTTGAACACCACGAACACGATGAACACGGCCAAGACCACCGACCGCCTGGCACCACAACCGCGCGAGGCGACCGTGATCACCCGCCGCCATGTCAAGCCCATCCCCGACGACGGCTTCTACTTGACCTCGAGCTGCGTCATGGGAACGTTCGCTCCCGCCGTCGAGCCCCTTGTGGCACGCGTGTACGACCTCCTCGGCCGGCGCTGGGCCATGGGCGGGACCGGAGCGGCGTCGCTGAACACGTGCTGCTCGGGCATAGTCACCCACGGCAACGTCTTCACGGTCGAAAGCTCCTTGCTGGTAGTTGCCAGGCTGTGGTCAGTGTGCGCCGAGGCAGGTCTTGAGAACATCACGACCGTGTGCGTCACGTCGTTCGCCATGCACAACGAGATCCTGGAGCTGCTCCACAAGGAACCAGGCCTGGCCGAGAAGGTGGACAAGGCCCTCTTTGACGCCTGCGGGCGGCGGCTGATCCTGCCGAGCAACATCGTGCACTGCAGCGACGTCTTCTACCGGTACCGGGCGCAGCTCGCGGGGCTCATGAAGTACCGGCTCGTCGACAAGGCCACGGGCCGACCGCTGAAGGTGGTGGACCACGTTGGCTGCCACTACAACAAGATCTTCCCTGGCAAGTCGGTGGGCGGGACCGAGTACTGCGACGTCCTGGCCGCGATGATCCGCGAGTGGGGCGGGGACGAGGTCGATTACCCCGAACGCCGGCATTGCTGCGGCATGGGGTTCCGCCAGTGCATGATCCGCCCGAACCGCAGCTTCACGGTGGCCTGCGCCCGCAAGAAGTTCGAGAGCATGGCTCCTTTCGCCCCCGACCTTATCCTCACCAACTGCCCAGGCTGCAGCCTTGTCCTCGACCGCGAGCAGTGGGCTGTCAACGAGACGACGGGCGCCAGATTCCAGATCCCTGTGCTCAACTACGCGGAGCTGGCAGGCCTGCTTCTCGGCTGGGACCCGTACGACGTCGTGGGGCTGCAGGGCCACACCGTGCCGGTGGAGCCGCTGCTGGAACGGATAGGAATCCCCCAGTCGTCTCGGCCGGCGTACCTGCGTGGCGATGCGGCGGCTCCGTCACCGGCGGCTCGCGCAGCGGCGGCCCGCGTGAGCTTGGGAACCGGTGCGAGATGAACAGCCCCGTGTTGGTCCTCGGCGGTGGCGTGACCGGTATGCACGTGGCAACGGCCCTCGGCGAACTGGGCTACGCCTCGATCCTCCTCGAGAAGACGTCGAAGCTCGGCGGCCGCGTGCGTCGGCTGTCGCGCACATTCCCCTTCTTCGATGACGACGGTTTCAACGACGGCCTCGAGTTCACCTCTCAGATCGAGGACGAGATGAGGGCTCATCCCTGTGTGGACGTACGCATGGAAACGACCCTCGCCAGCCTCGAAGGTGAGTTCCCCAATTTCCGGGCCATCTTGAGCGACCAGACGAGCGAGACGGTGAGCGCCGTCGTCATCGCCACCGGGTTCGAGCCGTTCGATCCTTCGGACCTCGAGGAGTACGGGTACAGCCGCTACCCGAACGTCGTGACGGGACCTGAGCTCGAATGGCTTCTCAACCCGCGCGGCCCGACTCACGGAGAGATCAGGCGCCCTTCTGACGGCAAGACGGTCGACCGGATGGCGATCGTCTTCTGTGTCGGCTCGCGCAACCGGCGGATAGGGGCGCCGTTCTGCTCACGCATCTGCTGCTCCTACAGCACCAAGCAGGCCCTGACTGTGCTCGATCGCAACCCGGAGGCCGAGGTCACCTGTTTCTACATGGACGTGCGCACCTACGACCGCGGCTTTGAAGAGATGTACTCGCTGGCCCAGGAGCGGGGGATCCGCTACGTCCGCGGTCGCGTGTCGGGGTGCAAGGAACTACCCGGCGGCGACATAGTTGTCCGCGCCGAGAACACTCTCATCCAGAAGATCTTCTCGGATCGCTTTGACCTGGTCTCGCTCTCGACTGGCATGCGGCCGTGCCTAGACGTGGACAAGCTTGCCGACGTGCTCCAGATCGGGCGGGCGCCGGACGGCTTTTTCGCCAGCCGCGAGTGGTTCAGGTACCCGCACGACTCGACGAGGGAGGGCATCCTTGTCGCGGGCTGCGCCGCAGGGGTGAAGCCCATTCGCAACTGCATCATCGACGGTAGCGCGGCCGTGGCCCGGGTCGCAGGCTTGCTTCGCCGGGAAACGGCAGTGGCGGCAACCTCGGGGAAGAGCTGACAGGATGACCGGAGGGAACCGCCCGGGGAAGAGGTAGGAGTCGGTGCGCTACGGATTCGTGATCGACAACCGCAAGTGCATCGGTTGCCACGCCTGCTCCGTAGCCTGCAAGGCCGAGAACCAGGTACCTCTAGGTGTTTTCCGGACCTGGGTCCGATGTGTCGACAAGGGGCAGTTCCCCAACACGCGCCGCCACTTCCAGGTGACGCGATGCAACCACTGCGACAACCCGCCCTGCGTCGCCGTCTGCCCCGTGGCTGCGATGTTCAAGCGCAGCAACGGGATCGTTGACTTCGACCCCTCGCGCTGCATCGGCTGCAAGGCGTGCCTGCAGGCCTGCCCCTACGACGCCATCTACGTGGACCCCGAACGCGGGACGGCGGCCAAGTGCCATTTCTGCGCTCACCGGGTCGATGCAGGCATGGAGCCAGCGTGCGTGGTGGCCTGCCCCGAACAGGCGATCGTCGCCGGCGACATCGACGACCCGACGAGCGAGATCTCGCGGCTGGTCCATCGGGAACCAGTCAGAGTGCGCAGGCCCGAAAAGCAGACACGGCCCAAGCTCTTCTACATCGGGGCAGAGGCGGCGGTAATCGTCCCGGGCCAGGCTCGCAACGTCGGCACCTATCTTTTCGCCACGGTCAACACCAAGGCACGCCGGGCACCCTTGCAGGCCGGGCCTGGCCCCTGGTCTGGGCCCACGGTGCCCGCGATCGTGTCCTACGACGTGGAGCACCTACGGCCGTGGGGCTGGCAGGTGCCGGCCTACTTCTGGACCAAGTCGGTCTCGGCCGGCGTCTTGGCACTCCCAGCGCTGGCACGCGCCACAGAGGGGCTGGCGATCGGACCAAGGTTGGAAACAGTGCTCGGACTGACCGGGGTCGTCTTCATGGCGCTCACTGTGGCCCTCTTGGTCTCCGATCTCTCCCGCCCGGAGCGCTTCTTCCAAGTACTCATGCACCCCCAGCCGCGCTCCTGGGTCGCCCGCGGCGCGTTCCTCCTCTTGGCGTACGGTGTTCTCTGCACGTGCTTCTTCTTGTCCTCGTGGGCCGGCGCCGGCAACGTGGCCTCAGCGCTGTTCTGGCCCACAGCGTCGGTAGGCCTGCTGGCGGCTGTCTATACGGCTTTCCTCTTCGGCCAGTGCAAGGGGCGCGACCTTTGGCAGACCCGGCTCCTGCCGCTGCACCTGGTGGCCCAGTGGGTGCTGGCGAGCAGCGCGGTCCTGACGCTCCTCCCCGGTTCGCTCGGGGTCACCCCGAGACTGCGCCATGCTGCGGTGGTGGGACTGGCTGTCGGGCTCCTCGCGCACGGGTTGATAGTGCTCGGCGAGATGGCCATGCCTCATGCCACCGACAGCGCCCGCCGGGCTGTCAGCATCGTCACGCGCGGATCGCTGCGGGACATCTTCTGGATCGGAGCGATCGGTGCCGGTTGGCTGCTGCCGGCTGTGCTGCTCGCCGCCGGTCGCAACTCACCACTTGTCCTGGGGATTGCAGGGGCCGGCGCTCTCGCGGGCCTGTTGGCGTTCGAGTGGTGTTTCGTCATGGCGGGCCAGAACGTGGCCAACAGCTGAAAGCGAGGCCCAAGTGGAAGACGAGCTCCAGCTACCGAGGAACCAGCTCCGTTCGTATCCGCCCGTAGACAGCTGGTCCGACTGGGTCGAGCACGACCCTCAAGCCTGGCCCAAGAAGGCTGAGCGTCACTACAGGCTCATCCCGACGATCTGCTTCAACTGCGAAGCGGCGTGCGGGCTGCTTGCCTACGTCGACAAAAGGACGGGTGAGATCGCCAAGATCGAGGGCAACCCCGTGCACCCTGCAAGTCGCGGACGCCTCTGTGCCAAGGGCCTCGCGATAATGAACCAGCTCCAGTCCGCGGACCGCGTGCTCTACCCGATGAAACGCAAGGGCCCGCGCGGCTCCAACCAGTGGGAGCGCACCACCTGGGACGAAGTGCTCGAGACATTCGGCGCGCGGATCCGAAGAGCAATCCGGGAGGGGCGAGGCGAGGAGGTCATGTACCACGTGGGGCGCCCTGGGCACGACGGTTACATGGAGCGCGTGCTGCAGGGCTGGGGGGTAGATGGGCACAACTCCCACACCAACATCTGCTCGGCCGCAGCCCGCTTGGGGTACTTCCTCTGGCAGGGCGCAGACCGGCCCTCGCCGGACTACGCGAACGCCCGCTGCATCCTGCTCATCTCCGCCCACTTGGAGGCCGGCCACTACTTCAACCCGCACGCGCAACGGATCATCGAAGCCAAGATGGCCGGTGCCAAGCTCATCGTGATCGACCCCAGGCTCTCGAACACGGCCTCGTGTGCCGACTCATGGCTTGCCCCGCATCCCGGCACCGAGGCCGCAGTGCTCCTGGCCATGGCCAAGGTGATCCTTGACTCCGGCCGGTTCGACGCCCGGTTCATGCGTCAGTGGGTCAATTGGGAGGACTACGAGGCTGACGGTTTCGTCGCGCGCGGGAAGACCTTCGAGGAGTTCATCACCGCCCTGAGAACGCACTACGCCCGCTATACCCCCGAGTTCGCCGAGCGGGAAAGCGGCGTCCCGGCTGAGGCGATCGCCCAGGCGGCACGAGACGTCGCGGACGCCGGGAGCCGGTTCGCATCGCACGTGTGGCGCGCTTGCGCCGCCGGCAACCTGGGAGGCTGGCAGTCAGCGCGCGCCCTCGTGCTGCTCCAGGCCCTCACCGGCTCGCTGGGCACCCGCGGCGGTCTCTCCCCCAACAGCTGGGACAAGTTCGTGCCCGAGCCGTTCAAACTGCCCCCTGCGCAAGAGCATTGGAACGAGATGCTCTACCCGCCCGAGTGGCCGCTGAGCCACCACGAGATGTCACAGCTCCTGCCTCACTTCCTGAAGGAGGGGCGCGGCCGGCTGGACGTGTACTTCACCCGAGTGTTCAATCCTGTCTGGACTTTCCCCGATGGCTTCTCGTGGATAGAGGTGCTTCGCGACGAGCGGCTGGTCGGGCTGCACGCCGCTCTCACCCCGGTCTGGAGCGAGACCGCCGCTTTCGCCGACTACGTGCTGCCGATGGGGCTCGCCTGCGAACGGCACGACATCCAGAGCCAAGAGACCCAGGCCGGCAGCTGGATCGGGTTCCGCCAGCCCGTGGTGAGGGTGTTCCAGGAACTCGAGCACGGTGAGAAGGTCCGCTACTCCTACGAAGCCAACCCGGGTGAGGTCTGGGAAGAGGACGAGTTCTGGACAAGCCTTTCCTGGCACATCGACCCCGACGGCTCGATGGGCATCCGACAGTGGTTCGAATCGCAGACCGAGCCCGGCACGCCGGTGAGCGTGGACGAGTACTACGGGCACATTTTCGACCACTCGGTCCCGGGCCTTCCCGCTGCTGCAGCCCAAGAGGGGCTGACTCCGCTCCAGTACATGCGCAAGTACGGCGCCTTCGAGGTCGCCCGGGACGTGTACTCGGTCAACGAAGCCCCGCTGAGCGGCGCTGACGCCACCACCCAGGAGGGCGACCTGCTCAGCAAGGACGGCCACGCCGTGGGCGTGCTCGTTGGTGGCCGTCCCGTGGTCGGCTACGAGACCCCTTCCCGCAAGCTGGAGCTCTACTCGACCACGATGCGCGACTGGAAATGGCCGGAGTTCGCGCTGCCCGAGTACATCCGGAGCCACGTCGGGCCGGAGGCTCTGGCCGTCGCCGGCGGGAAGACGGCCGGCCCGAGCGGGGATGGCATGCCGCTGGTCGAGTGGCCGCCGCACGCTCGCGGTGATGTCCTGGTGCTGGTGCCCACTTACCGGTTGCCCACGCTCATCCACACGCGCAACAACAACGCAAAGTGGCTTTTCGAGATCTCCCACAAGAACCCGCTCCTCATGTCGAGCACCGACGCTTCGAGGTTGCAAGTGAGGACCGGTGACCTCGTCAAGGTGCACACGGAGATCGGGTGGTTTGTCATCTCGCTCTGGGTCACCGAGGGGCTCAAACCAGGGGTGGTCGCCTGCTCGCACCATCTGGGCCGCTGGCGCCGGGACAGAGACGAAGCGATCGAACGTTGGGGCAGCTCGGTCGTGAGCGTCGAGGAGCCGGAGCCCGGTAAGTGGATGCTCCGGGTGAAAGAAGCGACCCAGCCGTGGACCAGCTCGGACCCCGACTCCCAGAGGATCTGGTGGTCCGACACCGGTGTCCACCAGAACCTGACCTTCCCAGTCCACCCCGATCCGGTCTCGGGCATGCATTGCTGGCACCAGGTGGTCAAGGTCGAGAAAGCTGGCGGGGACGACCGCTATGGCGACGTCTTCGTCGACACAGCGCTGGCGCACCAGGTGTACCTGAAGTGGAAGAGCCTCTGCCGCCCTGCTCCGGGCCCAGGCGACCTGCGCCGGCCGTTGTGGTTCGCGCGGGTTGCCCGCCCCGCGCCCGAGGCGTACCTGATGAGTCCCGCCGGCTGACCTCCCCGGTGAGGTGGCGCTGGGAGGGCGCGGACTCCGGCTGACCGCCCCGCGAGGGCTGCTGTGACCACCTTCAGTCACAAACTACCGCGGCGACCGGGACGCACCGTCAGGCGGGCGTGGACACCGCCATCATCGGTACCCTCCTGTCATGTCCTTCTACCCACCCAAGATGTCATGACTGCCACACCGGGTGGGGAGCGCTGGCAGCTCTTGTCACGAATGGTCGAGGTCCGGTCGCCCTGGTTGTCGATGATCGGCGAGCGGCTGTGCGACGCAACGGGACACGAGCGCGAGTACTGGCGAGTGGAGAAGCCCGACTCGCTCCTGGTGATCACTATCCAGAACGGTCGGCTGGTCCTGCCGGCATGCTCTTATCGTCCAGGCGTGGGTAGGGCGACCCTCGACTTTGCCGGTGGCAGGCTCGAGGATCCTTGCATGATCGGGGAGACAGCCCAGGCGATCGTGCGGCGGGAATTCAACTTGGGTGACGGTGATCTCTTCGTGTCCCAGGAGGAGCTGAACCGCACCGGCTGGGATGTCGACAGCTCATCGTCCAGCCAGCGTGTCTACGGGATTGTCGCGGAACTGCCTGGGGAGCTACTCGTTCCGGAGCACAGTGTCGGAGCTTGCTACCCGGCGACAGCTCCGGGCGCGCGGGAGCTGCTTCGCGACCTCGTCTGCCTCCAATGTCGTGCGATCCTGTACGAATGGCTCGAAAAGACTCGCTAGTCGGGACAGTGCTTGTTGCGCGTTCACCCCTGTCTTCAAGGCAGCCTTCGCCGCCCATCCCGATTTCGTGCTCGCCGAGGCAGACACCGAGACTGTGACCGACCGCTCGGCCGGATCTGTCAGCGTTCTGCCGTTCTTGCGACGGGACTCGGACCCGATCGGCAAGTTGAGAGAGGGCTCATTTCGCCTCGACAGCCACACCGGCGGTGAACCAGCTCCACGATTTCGGGCCCGCGCGCTGCGTTGCTCGACGAGGCGACGGTGAGTCGAGTAGCACTCGTGATTCGGGTTGGCCCGCAAACCCCGCAGTCGGGGCTTGGCGACTCCTTACGATGTTGGCGACGCAACCGTCGGCGGTGTCTGAGCTCGGAGGAATGCTGACCATGTCTGGTAGCCGCCGTCGAGATTGCGTGCCTTGATCCCGAGCTCATGCAATAGGGCTGTCGCTGTGTGCCCTCGTTGACCCACCTCGCAATAGACGACCACGGGCCCTTTCCCGAGCGTGTCGAGGTGATCCCGGAGCGAGTCGATCGGCACGTTGACCGATCCTGTGATCGCGCCGGCAGCATGTTCTTCTCGGGTACGCACGTCGAGAAGCATCCATCCCTGCTCGACGAGCGAGTCGATCTCGTGTGGGTCCACCACGTCGCAGTCGCCGCTCAGAACGTTCTCCGCCATGTAGCCGAGAAGGTTGACAGGGTCCTTGGCCGAGGAGAACGGTGGTGCGTACGCGAGCTCGAGGTCTGCGAGACGATCGGCAGTCATGCCGGCCGACATCGCAGTCGCGATCACGTCGATCCTCTTGTCGACACCGTTCCGGCCGACAATCTGGGCACCGAGGATCGTTCCGTCGTCCGGGTCGAAGATGAGCTTGGCAGCCATGCGGGTCGCGCCGGGGTAGTAGGTCGCATGGTCGAAGGGGTGCGAGTGGATTGCTCGGAACGGTCGGCCCGCTGCTCGCAGGCGCCGCTCGCTCCAGCCGACCGTCGCGGCAACGACATCGAAGACCTTCACGATGGCAGTCCCGAGCGATGCGACGGCGTGCGACGGCCGTCCGGCGATGTGGTCGGCGACCCGACGACCCTGGCGATTGGCCACGTTCGCCAACGCAATGAGAGAGGTCGCATGCGACACGGCGTCGGGCTTCTCGACAGCATCGCCAACTGCGTAGATATCCGGGTCGGTCGTCTGGCTCGCTTCGTTGACGGCGATCCCACCACTCGGTCCCAGCTCCAGGCCCGCTAGCTCGGCGAGCCGGACATCGGGTCGGACGCCGATGGCACCGACGACGAGATCAGCGGCGAGGACCCGTCCGTCGGCAAGGGTCACCGTACGTTCGCCTATGGAGGAAACGGTCGCTCCGGTCTTGACACGGACGCCGTGTGCGACGAGCTCGTCGCACACGAGAATCGCAAGCTCCGCGTCGAGCGGAGGGAGCACCTGCGGGGTGGCCTCGACGATCGTGACGTCTATCCCTTGACGCACGAGGTTCTCGGCCATCTCGAGTCCGATGAACCCGGCCCCGATCACGACGGCCGCCGCCGGTGCGATGCCGACGTCGGAGGCGAGGCGTGCTGCATCCTCGACGGTCCGCAGCGTGCGGACCCGGTCGTATCCGGGGATGGGCGGGCGCACAGGGGCAGCGCCCATGCTGAGCACGAGCTTGTCGTAGGCGACGTCAGCTTCCTCGCCTGTGAGCGTCGACCGGGTCGTGACCGTGTGTCCTGCACGGTCGATGGCGACGACCTCGTCATGGACCCTGACATCGAGCCGGAACCTGTCGAAGGCCTGCTCCGGAGTCTGGAGCGTGAGGTCCTCCTCCTCCTCGATGAGCCCGCCGACGAAGTACGGCAGACCGCAGTTGGCGAACGAGACGTGACCGGAGCGTTCGAGGACGATGATGTTGGCATCGGCGTCAAGACGGCGAAGACGAGTGGCCGCCGACATTCCTCCAGCGACGCCCCCGACGATCACAATCGTCTTGGGCAACTGAGTCGTTGCGGGAGTCTCAGCCATCATCATCACCTCTCGTTCTCGAGATCACCAGCAGGCGCGGCGGCTGCTGCTGCTCGCTGTTGGCCCAACGTCGCTCGACGAGAGAACCAGGACTTGCGCTTTGTGGTTGCTGGTCTCGGTGTCTTCTCAGAGCTGCAGCGGCACCGCTCAGCGACCGGCACGCTGTGGAGCACCTGTTCGACGTGGGCACCGCATCCCTTCCAGGTTGGTCGGCCGCATTTCCGACAGGTAACTTGTCTACACATACCCCATAGGGTATCGGAGAGGGCGCTACTTTGCAAGCGGCCACCGCTTCTCCGATCACGGTGCTGGCAACAACCGGCCCTCGAGGTACGCAGCGCCGGCCTGCTCGGGCCGATGGGCTCGACCGGCAACGCCGACGACAGCTCCATGGCTGAGGGCTCGTCTGGCGCGCTCCAACTCGAGATGCTCGACCGTCGTCGTTGGCAGACCCGCCACGAGCTCGCCCTCGCCGTCTTCTCGTAGCTCGTCCTCACTCGCCCTGTGGGTCGGTGAGGTCGTTGACGTATCTTACGTCAGCTTGACAGACAGGGGTCGGCGCTGGGGATCATCCCTTCAGTTGGTAGACACCCATTGAAGATCTGTTCGAGCTTCTCTGCTGGCAGTGGCTTGGCGAACAAGTAACCCTGAGCCCAGTCACAGCCTTCCTGCTTGAGGTGCTTCAGCTGTGACATCTGCTCAATCCCTTCTGCGATGGTCAAGAGGCCGAGCGACTTGCCCAACTGGATCAGGGCATCGAGGAAGCTTGTGCCATCCGAGGTGTCCAGGTGGGCGACGAAGGACTGGTCGATCTTCAATATGTCCGCAGGAAACTCCCGCAGGTAAGAGATCGAGGAGTACCCGGTCCCGAAGTCGTCGATGGCGATGTGCACGCCGAGGTCGGACAGGGCCGTCAGACACTGTGCGGTCGTCACCGAGTCGATCATCAACATCGACTCGGTGACCTCGAGGGTCAGGTAACTCGCGTCTAGAGAGGCGGCTCCCAAGGTCTCGCGGACGTGGTCAATGAGCACGTCGTGGCGGAGCTGGCGGGCGGCCACGTTCACAGATATGCCCACCCGATACCCCAGGTCGTGCCAAGCCTTGACCTGGCGGCACGCTTCCATCAAGACAGAGCGCCCGACGTCGATCATCAGGTCGGAGGTCTCCAGCACGGGGATGAGCTCAACGGGGCCGACCACTCCACGGCCGGGGTGGCGCCAACGCAGGAGAGCCTCGACATCCCTGGGCAAGCCCGTCTCCAGGTCCACGATCGGCTGGTAGACGATGAAGAATTCCCTATTGGCGAAGACATCGGCCAGGTCTCTCTCCAGCGCCATCTGCCTCTTGACGACCTCGTGCATCTCCTGCGCGAAGATCACGTGGCAGTTCTTACCCATCGCCTTGGCTCTGTACATTGCGGTGTCTGCGTCTCGTAACAGCTCTTCGGGGTAGTCGCGTAGCCCGGAGGCGATGCCGATGCTGGCCGATATCGACAAATGGCTCATGGTGGTGTGCCCCAGCCTGAAGGGCTCCCGCAGGACAGTCAGGAGCCTCTCAGCTACGAGGTTGAGCCCTTCCTCTGAGAACGGGCCCTCTGACAGCACGACGAACTCATGGCCGCCGAGCCGTCCCACGGTGTCGAAGTCCCGAACCGTTGCTGAGAGCCGGGCCGCCACGGCCCGCAGCAGCTCGTCGCCGGTGCCGTGGCCCAAGGTGTCGTTCACCCTCTTGAAGTCGTCGAGGTCGATGAAGAACACGGCGATGGACCGGCCTTCACTGCCGGCCCGGCCTAAGAACTGGTAGACCCTCTGGTCGACCAAGAGGCGATTGGGTAGCCCGGTGAGCGAGTCGTGGAGGGCCTGGTGGCGCAACTCGGCGGTGCGCTCCTCGACCAGCTCCAAAGCTGAGCGGCGCGAGGCTATGAGCAGGTGCAACAAGCTGGTCAACAAGATCGTGAGCAACAGGGCGCCCAACAACACCGCCAGCCCCTGGGTGGCTGGAGAAGGGCCGCTGGCCCGATGATCCACCGCCACGTCGAGGACCCACCCCGGGTCGGCGGAGAAGGTGAAGGTCTTGCCGGCGACCCCCGTTGGGGCTGCCCGGCACGCGCCAGTACCGTCGGCTTGGCTCCCGGCGAGGCATAGGCCAGCGCCACAGACACGCCTTTCGCGTTGGCCAACGCAGGGTCGAGGATCTCGTCGGCGGCGAAGATGCCCATCGCCCAACCGGTCAGCGCCTTGGCGCGGCCTTGGGTTGTGGCGGGTACCTGGGGCTCGGCGTAAACCGGGCTGAACTCGATGAAGACGGGGAACGAGCGACGAAGGCGAGGAGAGCCTGGGGGAGGGCCGGCGTGCCGCGCGGGAGCCTGCCCAGCAGCGCGGTGGCCGGCACTACCGACGACCTCCCGGTCGCTGCCAAGGAATCGAGCAGGTTCTCGAACGTCGAGGCGCAGTAGTTCAAATGCGCCGAGAGGTAGGGGGTGGCCCAAGACACCAACAAGTTCTTGAGGAACTGCTGACCGGGCAGCAGCTCGAAAGCGGCCAGGCGGGTCAGGCAATAACCCGGCGCCCCGTTGTACGACCTGACGATCCGGTCCGAGCTGGCCACGCCAGAGGAGGGTCCCGCTGGGTCACCGCTTCAAATTCGGGCAACCCGGCGCGGCTGACACTCTCGACGTAGGCGAAGGCGATGCTCCCCGGGTAGTGCTGGGAGGGGTCGAGCCTGGACAAGATGGCCGCCAACGACCCGTTGGTGAGCTGAGGATGGGTGGCCACCAGGGCGTTCACGGTGGCCAACAGGTCGCTGTCACGCTCCAACGACGACGCCAGGATCGACTTCACGCTTCCCAGCGAAGACGCCGCCGCTCGGCGGCGTTGCGAGCTCACGTAGGCATACCACGCCGAGGCACTGGCGGCGGAAATCGCCACGCCCAACACCAGTACGAAGACGACAAACAGCTTCCACCCGCTGCTCCTAAAACGCAGGTGGTTGGTCAGGCGGGAAAGCCTGTGATTGGCAAGGCCACCGGCGCCACGGGGGGACGGGCCGTGAAGACCCGAGGAAAGGGGCTGCCCGGTCGGGTGAGAGCGGGGTTCCGAGTGCCGGAGCGGTCTGACCAGATCCATTTAGCGGTGCTTTCCTGTCGCCAAGCCGTTGGGCCTATTCCTGAGCCCCTGCTTATATCGACTCCGGACGATCCGTTCTTGAGGCAGGGCAGCTGAAGATTCGGGCATTGGACACGAGCATCGAGGGGAACGCCTCTGCGAATCTTCGACCCACGCCACCGCCTGGCTCGCTGTCCGAACGTGGAGCGCCTGTAGTGGCTGGTTGAGCTTTCACCGACTCGCGGGTCCGGGGTACGGGCTGGGATGCATTACGCGGTCACCCCCATCTCGGATTCAATGCCCGACCGTAAAGGCCTGCGTGAACACCTCCTTGACCGGTGCCAGAAACAAAGCCCAGTAGATCGGGAATTGACCTGCCACCTATCCCAGCAGGTCGGCGACGCGTTCCACCGCAAGAACCTCCAGCTGATCGACGCTGAGCCTCGTGAGAAGCGCTAGCGGCGTCAGAGTTGGCCGCTACTGCGACCCGCCTTGCCGACCAGTCCATTCATGTTTAACTGAAGACCGTGTCAGGCGCTACCACGGCTGCGCAGTGATCAGAAACAAACGCACTGACGACAACATGTCGCCTTGCGCAAAGCGGCGGTGGTCACGCGACAACCTCAACCGCGCAGAAGG
>Ga0224534_1000251_pt1 | contig 35815 bp, 30 predicted proteins | sample 714E12024metaG_FD_172012 | JGI IMG/M metagenome (GOLD analysis project Ga0224534, IMG submission 172012) | Peat soil microbial communities from Stordalen Mire, Sweden - 717 E1 20-24 | ecosystem: Environmental > Terrestrial > Soil > Wetlands > Peat | place: Sweden: Norrbotten County, Stordalen... | reverse complement strand
AGGCGCGCAGCAGTGAAGAACTCTATCATGCAATCAGAAATGCCCTTCCGAACATTACCCCGGACAACGCCGCAGCCTGGTTCAGAACCTGTCATAACTGGGTACAGCTAGTGTGATAATGCTCTAAATGAGATTCGAAGCTCGGTTACGGGTCTGGTTCAGCCGGCTGGGTTCTGGTCTTGCCGGGTGAAGGTGAGGCTGGCGGAGTTGATGCAGTAGCGGAGGCCGGTGGGCGCGGGGCCGTCGGAGAAGACGTGGCCGAGGTGACCGCCGCAGCGAGCGCAGGTGACCTCGATGCGGCGCCTTCCGAGGCTCAGGTCTTCGTGCTCGGCGATGATCTTGGAGCCGGCGGGCAGCGTGAAGCTGGGCCAGCCGCAGCCGGAGTCGAACTTGGCTCCGCTCAGAAACAGGAGCGCCCCGCAGCCGGCGCAGTGGTAGTTGCCGGTCTCGTGATTCTCGGTGAGGACTCCGGTGAAGGCGCTCTCGGTGGCCTTTTCGCGGAGGATTTGATACTGCTCGGGGGTGAGCAGCGCGCGCCACTCGGCTTCGGTGCGCACAATCTTTTCGGGTGTTTCGCTCAATGAATTCCTCCTGGATGAATTGTGATCCGGTTGAGGTTCGTGGTCTCCCACCCTTGCGACAGAAGAAAGTCGCAAGGATGGGGCACGGGGCTTTGGACTGCCTTCAGACCTCCGCGATCAGATCGATTTCCACCAGAACATCCTTGGGCAGGCGGGCGGCTTCGACGGTGGTGCGCGCCGGCAGCGGGGCGGCAGCTTGCCCAAAGCAGCTGGCGTAGACCGCATTCATGGCGGCGAAGTCATTGATGTCCTTGAGGAAGACGGTGGCCTTGACTACCTGGGCGAGGCTCGTGCCGGCTGCTTCGAGGATGGCCTTCAGGTTTTCGAAAGTGCGCGCGGTCTGTTCCACGATGCCGCCGGCGACCACCTGCTGGGTCGCCGGGTCGACACCGGCCTGGCCGGCGGTGAAGACAAGGTTACCCACGCGCACGGCCTGGGAATAGGGGCCGATGGCGGCAGGGGCTTTGTCGGTTGCGATGACGTGTTTGCTCATGCCTCGATTGTAACGGGCAGTTGGCCCGTTACAACTCAATGCCACGCGGCCAGCAGACCGCCGGAGATGAGCAGGGCCAGCAGCCAGTAGCCGGTATTGATGGCGAAGAGCTTGAAGGGGCGCTTCTCATACATTGTTTCAGAGAGTAGCGGCGCGGCGATGAAGCCCAGCCAGCAGATGAAGCCGATGAATGCGCCCCAGCAAAAGGTCGTGGCGCCGGACCAGAGGACCATATGCGCCAGAACGAATGCTAAGACGAGCCCTCCGAAGAAGGACGTGACCATGGCGACGACGGCGCCCTTGGGCCTTGAGCCGGGCTTGTGGCCAGTCAGGGCCATCCACGGCTTGGCGAAGAGCAGGGAGTACCAGAGCGCGCCCAGGACCCACTGAATGAGGGCCGCAACCAGGATAGCCAGGTGATTGAAGTGAAGGTGATGCATGGAGAACCTCCGTTCCGTTACAGATAGGATTCGGCTCCCAGGACTGGAGATGCGGAGAGAATTGGGGAAACCGCCGACCGGAAAGGAGCCGCGCAATTGACTTTGCGGCAGGCGGGAAGGCCGCGTCAGCCGAGGATCGTGTTGTCGATCAGGCGCGTCGAGCCGACCCATGCGGCGACGGCGAAGAGGCTTCCGGGCGTGGCGTCTTCTACGGGTTCCAGGGTTGTCCAGTCGACAAGGGCGATGTAGTCGATGCGGATTGCGGGTTCGGTGGCGAAGGTTTGGCGGGCCGATGCGATGAGGGCGCTGGAGTGGCGTTCGCCGGAGGCTAAAAGGGCTTCCACCTGGCGGATGGCGCGGCTGAGGGTGAGGGCCTGGTTGCGTTCGGCGGGGCTGAGGTAGAGGTTGCGGGAACTGAGGGCCAGGCCGTCGGGCTCGCGGACGATGGGACAGACCACAATTTCGGCGGGGAGGCGGAGGTCGGCGACCATGCGGCGGAGCAAGGCAACCTGGGCGGCGTCCTTCTGGCCGAAGAAGGCGCGGTCGGCTTCAGTGGCGATGAGCAGCTTGGCGACGACGGTGGCTACGCCGCGAAAGTGGCCGGGGCGCGATGCGCCGTCGAGGCGGTTGCCAAGGCCTTCGACTTCGACAAAGGTGGCTGCGCCGGCTGGGTAGAGTTCTTCGACTGTGGGGGCGAAGACTACATCTGCCCCTTCGGCCTGGGCGAGCGCGCAGTCGGCCTCGAAGCTGCGCGGGTAGCGAGAGTAATCTTCGTTTGGCCCGAACTGGGTGGGGTTGACGAAGATGCTGACGGCGACAAAGCCGACCGAGGCTTTGGCGGCACGGATCAACGAGGCGTGGCCGGCGTGCAGAGCGCCCATGGTGGGGACGAGGCCGATCAGGTTTCTTCCATCGTTCCGGGCATCGATTCTGAGTGTGCGGGACCACTGGCGGAGTTCGGCTACGGTGCGGAGGATTTCCATCAGGCTTTTCTCAACGTGCCCGTTTTCTCAATTCCGTCGAGGGCTCTACGCGCCGCTTCGGGCAGATGATAGCTTTCTTCATCCGAGGGGAAGGCGCGGTGCTCGACGTCCTTGCGATAGTGTTCGATGGCGGTGCGGATGAGCGCGCCGGCGTCGGCGTAGCGGCGGACAAACTTGGCCGCGGGCGCGAAGGTCAGGTTCAGCAGGTCGTGGAAGACGAGGATCTGGCCGTCGCAATCGGGACCGGCGCCTATACCAATCGTAGGAATGGGCAACTCGGCGGTGATCGCCGCGGCTACCTCGCGGGGAACGCCTTCGAGAACCAGCGCGCCGGCTCCGGCGTCGGCCAGGGCCTGTGCGTCGGCCTTGAGTTGCAGCACGGTTTCGGCGGTGCGGGCCTGGACGCGGTAGCCGCCCATGCGGTGAATGCTTTGCGGGGTAAGGCCCAGGTGACCGACGACGGGGATTTCGGCCTCGGTGAGGGCGCGGACCAGTTCGATGCGCGGCCCTTCGATCTTGACGGCCTCGGCGCCGGCCTCCTTGACGAAGCGAATGGCGTTGGCGAGACCCTCGGCCACTGTGCCGTGATAGCTGCCAAAGGGCATGTCGGCCACCAGCAGCGCGCGGCGCACGGCGCGATGGACGGCGCGGGTGTGATGGAGCATCTCGTCTATCGTGACGGCGAGGGTGTTCTCGTGGCCCAGAACCACCATGGCCAGCGAGTCGCCTACCAGGAGCAGATCGATGCCGGCTTCGTCGGCAAGGCGGGAGGAGGAGTAGTCGTAGGCGGTGAGCGCGGAGATGGGCTTGCCCTTGCGCTTCATTTCTGAGAGCGCGGGCATGGTGACTTTTGTGATGGGGTTGGCGTGGGGCGCGGGATCAGCGCCGCCGGGGAAGTTGGTAACACTCATGAGGCTCTCCAGTGCCGCTCCGTTCACTCAGGATGCGACCCGAACAAACCGAGTATACGCCCGAAGGCGGGGCCGGGCGCAATGCGAGTGTCCCAATTCCGCTAGGTGGGGGGCGCGGGAGGGGGGCCTAAGTGCTTGCGGTTCCTGCCCTCGGCGCTGCACACTGGAAGGCATCATGCTGTCACCATTGGCCACAGGGATTTACGCTGGGATCGGCGCGGTGGCCGCGCTGGGTCTGGCGGCGGGCGGCTGCGCTTATGCGGCGATGTGGCCGGGGTCGCAACTGTTTGGGCGGACGCTGATTGCGCCTCGCAGGCCCGGCGAGCTGGCGCTGACCTTCGACGATGGTCCCAATGCGGCGTGGACGCCGCGGCTGCTGGATATTCTGGCCGGCTACGATGTGCGGGCAACGTTCTTCCTGGTGGGCAGCCATGCCCAGGCAGAGCCGGAGCTGGTGCGGCGGATCGTTGCGGCCGGACACCTGATCGGGAATCACTCCTGGAGCCATCCCAACCTGGCGCTCACTTCGGCCAGACGGGTGCGGGAAGAGCTGACCCGGACCAACCAAACGCTGGAAGAGATTGCGGGCGCGCCGGTCAGGTATTTTCGTCCGCCTTATGGAGCGCGCCGGCCCGTGGTGCTCCGCGTGGCGAGGGAGTTGGGGATGACGCCAGTGCTGTGGAACGCGATGACCTCGGACTGGAAGGAGCCTTCAGTGGAGAGGATTATCGCGCGGCTCACGAGCAAGATCGACCGGCTGGAGCGGCGGGGCCGGGCAGCCAATATCGTGCTCCACGACGGCAGCCATCGGGAGATGGCCGCGGATCGGGGCCCGTCCATGGCTGCTGCCGGGCGGCTCATTGAGCGCTACAAGGCTACCCACCGTTTTGTGACGCTGGACGCGTGGAGTTGAGGCCACGAGTGGATTGAGGTTCCTGGTACCCCACTCTTTCTGCAGAAAAAAGCGGAAAGGATGGGGTACGGTGCTTATTGGGTCTAGACAGCCTTGAAGGCTTCGCGGGCGGCGGCGATGGTGGCGGCGACCTCTTCCGCGCCGTGGGCCGTGCTCAGGAATGCGGCTTCGAATTGCGAGGGCGGGAGCCAGACGCCCTGGTCAAGCGTGGCGCGGTGGAAGCGGCCAAAGGCGGCGGTATCGCTGAGGGCGGCCTGGGTATAGTTGGTTACTGGGTCGGGAGTAAAGAACCAGGTCCACATGGAGCCTACGCGGTTGAGGGTGAGGGGAACGCCGGCGCGGACGGCTTCGGCGGCGACGCCTTCGGCCACGGCTTTGGCGGTGGCTTCGAGCTGAGGGTAGACCTGGGCGGCGTGGTCCTGTAAATAGCTGACTGTGGCGATGCCGGCGGCCATGGCCAGCGGATTGCCGCTGAGGGTTCCGGCCTGGTAGACGGGGCCGAGCGGGGCCAGCAGGTCCATGAAGGCGCGCTTGCCGCCGAAGACGCCCACGGGCAGGCCGCCGCCGACGATTTTGCCCAGCGTGACCAGGTCCGCGTCGATGCCGTAGAGTTCCAGCGCCCCGCCCAGGGCCACGCGGAAGCCGGTCATGACTTCATCCACGATGAGCAGGGCTCCTTCGCGAGCGGTTATGGTGCGCAGGCCGGACAGATAGCCGGGGGCGCCCGCCACGGCGGGCAGGCCCTCCGCGGCGGGCAGGGGCGGAATGCAGCCGGCGTTGCCGACGACCGGCTCGAGGATGACGGCGGCTATGGTGTTGGGATGCGCGGCAAAGGCGGCTTCGACCGCAGGCAGATCGTTGTAAGGCAGGGCGAGGGTGAGGCGGGCGATCTCCTCGGGAACGCCGGCCGAGCCGGGAATGCCGAAGGTGGCAACGCCGGAGCCGGCCTTGACCAGAAGGCCGTCTGCGTGGCCATGGTAGCAACCCTCGAATTTGACGATAATCTTGCGGCCAGTGGCGGCGCGGGCCAGCCGGATGGCCGACATGGTAGCCTCCGTGCCGGAGCTGACGAAGCGGAGCTTTTCAATGGCCGGGAAACAGGCGATGACGCGCTCGGCCAGGTCGGCCTCGGCGGCCGTGGAAGCGCCAAAGCTGGCGGAGTTGCGGGCGGCGCGCTGGATGGCCTCGACCACCGGCGGAAAGGCGTGGCCCAGAATCATCGGCCCCCAGGAGCCGAAGTAGTCGATATAGCGGTTGCTGTCGGCGTCAATGAGCCAAGCGCCCTCGGCCCGCTCGACGAACGGCGGTGCGCCGCCCACCGCGCGAAAGGCCCGCACCGGCGAGTTGACGCCGCCGGGAAAGTAGCGTTCGGCGCGCTGCTGAAGGGCCTGGGAGCGGGTGTGGGCCTGGGCGTGGATTTTGGAACTCATGGTGGGTTCAGTATAGAAGGCGGATGGTCGCGCATTCGCTGAATTGAATCTGCCGGCTCCGCGCCGGCATCCCCTTGAGTGTGAGCGAACTGGATGGGATCGGCGATCACCTGCTGGTCGTCTTCGATGGCCGCTGCGGGCTGTGCAACCGGTCGGTGCGGTGGCTCTTGCGGCGCGACCGGCGGGACAGGCTGCGATTTGCGGCCTCCGAGTCGCCGAAGGTGGCCGGGTTGCTGGCGCGGCATGGATTCAGCGCAACCGGCCAGGGATTGGATCCCGGCACGATCCTAGTAGTGTGCGATCCTGGGGGTCCGGCGGAGCGAATGCTAGGCCGCTCGGGTGCGGTTCTGGCTCTGCTGGGCGAGCTGCCGCGGCCCTGGCCGGCCGTGGGCGTTGCGTTGGGCTGGATTCCGCGGCCGGTGCGCGACCTGGGCTACCGGCTCATCGCCCGGTGGCGCTACCGCATCTGGGGGCGGCTGAATAGCTGCCCGGTTCCTACGGCCGAGGAGCGGGCGCGGTTTCTATAGATTTTCGGGTTCAGATGCACGGCAACGGCGAGCGCTCCGCAGCCCAAAGAGGATGATGGCAATGTACAGGCCGAAGAAAAAGCCTGTGAATGCGTGGAGCCAATTCAGTTCAATCTGGCTGAAGCCATGCACCCAATTCCAGCGCTCGGAGTTCCACAGCAGAATGCCGAGAATGAACGAGAGGTAGGCGATGCGCATCAGGCGCCGGGTTTTGGGATCGAGTTGGCGATGGCAGAGACACATATTGATTCCTCCTTGAATGGATTGAGTTTCGATCAGTCGTGGAAGCGGTACCAGAAGAACAACGAAGTCTTGACAACAGCGAAGGTAGCGATGAGGGCAAATAGATCCCAATCCCAGATTTGATCGACCAAAAGCCGGTACTCCCAAAGGCCGAGGGCGACGAAGACCGTGGCAAAGCCAGCGATGCTGCTGGAGCGGCGGCGGTGCTCAAGGAAGCGTTCATCGACGAATTGGCCAAGAATCGGGATCTTGCTGAGGATGTGAGGTTTCATTTTTCCTTCTCCAACTGGAAGATTTGGTCGGTGGGGCAGGCGAAGAGACGGGCGAAGATCAGCGCCAGTTCGAGGCTGGGCACATAGCGGTTACGCTCGATGGAGTTTATGCTCTGGCGGGAGACACCGGCGGCCTGCGCCAACTGCTCCTGTGTCCATTCGCGAGCGGTGCGCAGTTCTTTGATCCGGTTTGAGATTGTGGGCAACATGTAAAGTCAGCTTTCCAGAACAGAGTAGCGCGAGGAATATCCTTTGTCAAGCCGACTTGTCATTTTTATTCGAGAATTTCCAGGCTCGGGACGGAAACCTGTTCGTTCATTGTCAGCCGCATACCGCAAATCCTGCTAAAATCGACCTTTCGGCCATCCGCGCCAGAAAATCCATCCGTAGAAAGCCGCACTGTGCCTGACGAACCCAAATCAAAATCCGTGACCTATGCAGACGCCGGTGTGGACATCCGCAGTGGCGACCGCGCCAAGGAGCGTATCAAGTACCTGGCGCAGAAGACCTTCAACCGCAATGTGTTAGGCGGCATCGGCGGCTTTGGCGCGCTGTTCCGGCTGGACTTGCAGCGCTGGAAGAATCCCATCCTGGTGAGCTCGGCGGATGGAGTGGGCACCAAGCTGAAGGTGGCTTTCGAGCTGGGGCTGCATCAGACGGTGGGCGCGGACCTGGTGAACCACTGCGTGAACGACATTGCCGTGCAGGGCGCAACGCCGCTGTTTTTTCTGGACTACCTGGCGACCGGCCGTCTGGACCCGGAGGTGACCGAGAGCGTGGTGACCGGGCTGGCGGATGCGTGCAAGGCCAACGGGTGTGTGCTGATCGGCGGGGAGACGGCGCAGATGCCGGGATTCTATGCCGAAGGGGAGTACGATCTGGCGGGATTCATCGTGGGCGCAGTGGACCGCGACAAGATGGTGACCGGCGCGGGGATCAAGGCCGGAGACGTGCTGATCGGGCTGCCCTCGACGGGGCTGCATACCAACGGCTACTCGCTGGCGCGGAAGCTGCTTTTCGAGGTGGCCGGCTACAAGCCCACGCAATATGTAACCGCGATCAGGGAGAAGGCCGGCGCGGCGCTGATGCGGACCCATCGCAGCTACCTCCATGTGATTCAGAAGCTGGTGACGGCGGGGCTGACGACCGGAATGGCGCACATCACCGGCGGCGGCATCACGGAGAACCTGCCCCGCATCCTGCCCAAGAACACGGGAGCGCAGGTGGAGATAGGCTCGTGGCCGGTGCTGCCGATTTTTGAGCATCTGCGCACGCTGGGCCAGGTGTCGCAGGAAGAGATGATGCGCACCTTCAACATGGGCGTGGGGCTGATTGCGGCCGTGCCCGCGGAGAAGTTCACGCGCGCGAAAAACCTGCTGAACCGGGCGGAGGAGAAGTTCTACGTGATTGGGCGCGTGGTGAAGGGCGAGCGCCGGGTGCAGTACACATGAGCGCTGCCCCCGCGAAGGCCGGCCGCGATCCGGTCCGGCTGGGAATCCTGCTCTCCGGCCGCGGGTCGAATTTTCTGGCCATTGCGGAGTCGATCCGCGCCGGAAGGCTGAAGGGCGTGGAGATTGCGGTGGTGGTCTCGAATGTGGCCGAGGCGGACGGCCTGGCGAAGGCACAGGAGCTGGGGCTGACGAGCGAGGTTCTTGTCTCCAAGGGGCGCAAGCGCCAGGAGCATGACGCCGACGCGATTGCCTGCCTGCGAGCTCACCGCGTGGACCTGGTTTGCCTGGCAGGCTATATGCGGCTGCTGTCGCCGGAGTTTCTGGCTGCATTTCCCAACCGGATTCTGAATATTCATCCGTCGCTGCTGCCGGCCTTTCCAGGCCTGGAGGCGCAGGAGCAAGCCTTCGAGTACGGGGTAAAGGTGACCGGCTGCACGGTCCACTTTGCGGATGAGCACCTGGACCACGGGGTGATTGTGGTGCAGCGGGCGATTCCGGTGCTGGAGAGCGACGACGCGCATTCGCTGGCTGAGCGCATCCTGGCCGAGGAACACATCGCCTACAGCGAGGCCATTGCCCGTGTGGCAAGCGGGGAGTATGAGATTCGCGGAAGGCGGTTTGTGAAGCGGATTCTGTAAAGCACTGCCTGGGAATTCAGTTGATCGGCGGTAATCACAGAGCGAAAACTGGGGTTCTTCCCAACCATTTTTCTTGCTGTTTTCTTGTTGTCAAGCAGCTAATTCTCAGTTTCATTTATAAATACCTGATTCTAAATATCTTATATACTTACCCATCTCTACAGAAGATATGCCCCGGATTGCCTAGGCTTAAAGATAGCCAGACAAGAGACGGAGATGCCGCGCCCGGCGAATGTGTACGCCCTCCCCCAGCGGATGGGTTCCGGGGCGCGGGACCGTCTCGAATCTGCACTTCAGCGGCTCTCTGCCGCGAGCCTGAACCGCAACCACGGTGGCGCTCAAATTCGGGGAGGTGCGACAAATCGAGACCAGTGGCTGGCCGGAACGGCGCCCGCCGCTGGTCGCGATTTTTATTGCGCGGAAGCAGTTTGGGCCTCTCCCGTGCCTGCCAAATCCCATGGTAACCAAGGCGGCTGTGGCCGTCTTTTTCTTTGCGAGGAGCTTTCCGTATGAATCCCATCTCGAATATCTGGAACCACCCGAAGACATCGGCCGCCGGGCTGCTGATTGCAATCGTCACCATCGCCGGCGTCTTCTCGCAGCAGGGCATCACCCTGGGCGCGGCGGGCAGCGGCACCGTCGTCACGCTGGTGAGCGCTCTCGCTACTGCCCTTCTGGGCTTGCTGGCCAAGGATCCCGGCGCGTCTTCGACTGCTGCCGGCTCTACCGCGAAACTCGGCGCCTGGGCGCTGATTGCGTTGCTGCTGCCGTTGCCTTTCACGGGCGGATGCTCGGGCACAACCGTTGCGCAGGACATCGTGAACTGGACGCCGGCGCTTCAGAGTGCGGTGGTCACGGTGGACTCGACCGCGGCGCTGCTTGCGCCGCAGGATGCGCCGATCTTCTCTGCCGCGACAACGGGGTTCGACGCTGGATCGAATCTGCTGGTTGCCCAGGCGAAGGCGTATCTGGCCAATCCGACGGCAGGCACGCTGGCACAGATGCAAGCACAAGTGGTGACCTTTCAGCAGCAGGTGAACGTTGCACTCTTACAGGCTGCGAAGATCACGGACCCAGCCAGCCAGCAGCACGCTTTGGCGGCCATTCAGGGAGTGGCAACCATCGTAAGCGCGATTCTGGCCCTGGTTCAATCGGTCTCAAGCAAGGCTGCGGTGGCGCAGATGGCTGCTCAGTCCACCATCAAACTGGCCCAGGTGCGGCCCTATCTGGATGGCTCTGAGGCGGCGAGAATTGTGGCCGGTCACTATGGTGAGCCGGTCGAGCTGGCGCGGGTTCAGGTGGCGCAGGCGGAGCAGAACGCGGTACAGTCCGGTTTCTAGGAAATCACAGACGGAACGGGCCGTCCGCCGCGGCGGACGGCCCGTTCACCCAATAGATTAAGGCGATCGATTCTATTTCCCTCCTATGTGTTTGCGTCCCGCGCTTCTCCCAGGATCAATTTGAGGGTCATCTGTTTGTGGCCGCGATAGAAGGTGACGCTGATGGTGTCGCCGGCCTGGTGTTTGTCCATGAGGGCGCTGATGTCCTGAGGATCGGTGACTTGCTGGCCGTCAATGGCCACGATGAGGTCGCCGCCCAGCAGGATGGGAGTGTTGCCCACATAGGCTTGCTGGTTGCCGCCGCGCAGGCCGGCCTGCTCGGCCGCGCCGCCGGGGACGACCTTCTGGATGAGGACGCCATCATTGACGGCGAGGCCCATCTGGGAGGCCAGATCGGGGCCGATGGCGTAGGAAACGATGCCCAGGGAGGGCCGCTTGACGCGTCCGTAGCGGGTGAGATCGGCCAATACGGCCTTGGCCGTGTTGATGGGAATGGCAAAGCCGATGCCCGAGTTCTGTTCGGCGCCGTTGGAGGCGATCATGGTGTTGATGCCGATGACCTCGCCGCGCGAGTTGAGCAAGGGGCCCCCGGAGTTGCCGGGGTTGATGGCCGCGTCGGTCTGGATGGCGTCCTCAATGGGCGCGCCTTCAGCGCCGTGAATGGAGCGGATGGAGCTGATGATGCCGCGGGTCATGGTGCCGCTGAGGCCGAAGGGATTGCCGATGGCGTAGACCTTCTGGCCCACGGCGAGCTCAGTGGAGTTGGCCAGAGTAACCGGCTGGAGGTTGGGCGCGTCGATTTGCAACAGGGCCAGATCGTGAACCCTGTCAGTGCCCACCACCTTGGCCGCATAGCGGCGCTTGTTGCTGAGCATCACCTCAATGCCGCGGTTGGCGCCTTCGACAACATGGAAATTGGTGAGCACATGGCCGGCCTTGTCGAGGATGAAGCCGGAGCCCTGGCCCTGCTGCGGGACGGTTCCGTAAAAGAAATTGAAGACCAGGGTGGTGGAAGTGATGTTGACCACCGAGGGCAGCACCCTTTTGTAGACGGCGATATTGTTCTGCTCCTCGGCGTCGTAGGCGGGCGCGGCCTCAGCTTCGGTAAGCTCAAGCGCGGAGCCCGAGCCACGCGCCCCAAAGAGCGAGAAATGGCTCCAGGCCGGACCACCAGGACTGGGGGAGAGATGCGTGGTGAGGAACCAGAATCCGCCCACCAGCAGGACAACCAGGAGAACGCGGCGCAGTTTCATAGCTTGTGAACCTGAAGACCTTCCTTCATCGATACGGCGGCAGCGCGCGCAAGTTCCGTGAGGGAGCTGCGCGACCGACACTTCTTATTGTAAAGACAAGTTACGCGGAGATTTGTTGCTCTCCTCCCTGAGGCGCTGCCACAGCGCGACTACCTGGGAGTGGAGCGCGGATTGATCTCCTGTGTTTTCCAGGACATAGTCGGCGCGGGCAGCCTTTTCCGCATCGGGGATCTGGTGGGCCAGCCGGAGGCGGGCATCGGCTTCGGCGGCCTCGCGGGCAGCGCCCAATAAGCCGGGAGAGCTGGATGAGCTGATTCTGGCGGCATAGCGGGCGATCTTCAATTCGTCGGGCGCGGTAATCAGGATCACGCGGTCGATGCGGCGGCGGTCGCCGCGGCGACCCAGCACGCTCTCCTTTTCGCCGCGGGCGCGGGCGTCGCGCTCGACCTCAAAGATCAGCGCCGACTCGATGACGGCCACGGCGGCGGGATTGTGGGCAAAAACCTGGTCCATCCAGCGCCGCTGCGCCGCAATCACCGCCGGATGCACGATGGCATTCAGTTCATTCAACCGCCCGCCCTGGAAAGCGAGTGCGGCGAGCCGGGCGCGGTTGAGGCGGCCATCGGGATTGACCACTTCAGGGCCGAAAACGCGCACAATTTCGGCATAGACCGGCTGGCCCGGTTCCATCAGAGCGCGTCCCAGCGCATCGGACTCGATGACCTCGGCGCCCAGCTCGCGCAGAATGGCCGCGACGGTGCTCTTGCCGCTGCCGAGGCCGCCGGTGAGACCTACTCTTAGCATGACCCTGAAAACTCCTGATCAAATTCACATCTGTACACTGGCATTCCCTCAGGGGCTACGGTCCGCACCCTCCATACATAGCCCTAAATAGAAGCTGACTCTAAGGTTGAATTCGCTCCCGCTTTAGGATAGTTGTATTGGCCGTGAAGCCCTCCGAGGAGCTGATTTCTGCCTTGTCTCCCTTGATCTTTAGTGATACGGTTCCACCCACTACCCATCTCCCGGAATGCAGATGGGAGGTGTAGCGGGCGTATTCGGCGCATATGTAGCGTATTCCGTCTGTAGCTGCGATGTTGAAGAACAGTGTATTCGGGTAGCCGGATTGAGCGGCCCATGCGACTGGGCTGTTGGAGCTGAGGGTTGTGATGTCGCTGCCTTGATTTCCGACCGCGATGTTGACCAGTTTGCCAGTGATTGGTTCCTGGGCAATGGCGAAGGGTGACAGGAACAGCATGAGTAATGAAACGGTGAGCGCCTTCATGGATGCTCATTTTATCACTGGGTCGGTTTTTGTGACAGAAAAATGCGAGGAGGCAGCTGCGCCAATCCGTTCCTGCATTTTGGGATTACGCAGAGCTTCCTAGAGCCCCCGCCGCAATTTGGCGGCGCGCACGGTGTTGGCCATCAGCATGGCAATGGTGAGCGGACCCACGCCGCCGGGCACGGGCGTGTAAGCGCCGGCCAGTTCGAAGGCTTTGGGATCGACATCGCCTACAATCGTCGAACCTCGCTTGGCGAAAGAAGCCTCGCGGTTGGCGTTTCCGGCAAAGTAGCGGTCGAATTCCTCGCGGGTGGTGATGCGATTGATGCCCACATCGATGAGGGTTGCGCCGGGCTTGACCATCTCCCGGGTGATGAAGCCGGGGCGGCCGATGGCGGCCACCAGAATGTCTGCCTGGCGGGTGACTGCGCCCAGGTCGCGGGTCTTCGAGTGGCAGATGGTGACGGTGGCGTTCTGGTGCAGCAGCAACATGGCCGCCGGCTTGCCCACAATGTCGCTGCGGCCCACGACCACGGCGTGCTGGCCGGCAATGGGGATGCCGCTGCGCTTCAAAATCTCAATGATTCCCGCCGGGGTGCAGGGTGCCAGAGCCGGCCGGCCGGCCTGCAAGCGGCCCGCGTTGACCGGGTGAAAGCCGTCCACATCCTTGGATGGCGAGACGGCATCGAGCAGAGCCTTTGTATCGACCTGGGGCGGCAGCGGCAACTGGATGAGGATGCCGTCGATGTCGTCGCGATCGTTGAGGCTGGCCACCAGGTCGAGCATCTCTTCCGTGATGACGGTGTCGGGTGGCGTGATGAGCTCACTGAAGATGCCCAGATCGGCGCAGGTTTGCACCTTGCTGCGGACATAGATCTCCGACGCGGGCGCGTGGCCCACCAGCACCGCCGCCAGCCCCGGCCGAATGCCCTGGGCGGCCAGCAGCTTTACTTCTTTCGCAACTTCCCGCTTGATTGCCGCGGCAATCGCCGCACCGTCGAGGATCCTTGGCATCTTTCGCTCCAAGCCTCTATCGTATCGTTTCCCGCTGGAGCCGCCACCGGAGGCGCCGAGGGCGGGTCAAGGTGAGTTGCAGGATGGCCGATGCGGCGGGCTTTGCCGCGTTTCCCGGATGCGAGGCGACCCCGTATCCGGAATTGCTGGACGAGCTTCCGGCGCGCGAGCGCAGGCTGTTCCATTCCGAGAGGGAAGCCCTGGCCTTTGAAGTTGCCAACAGAATCCATGCGTTAGAGTCTGCATGACGCAATACCGCGCGGGGGATAACCCGAGGCAAATCCATCCCTCTCGCGGGGCACAGGTCAGGTCAGCCTGCTTGGGCCGCGGATTTCAATGGGCACGACTGGATTCGTATCGCGATGTAAGTTATTTATTTTCATTTGTTTAATTAGTTCGTCGTCCCTGATACCCCCAAATGTACCCCCAGAATGTCCGCGCTAGGGCCTTCCACGTGGTCACTACGGGTGGAACTTCCTTGCCAGCTCTGATGGCCCCGGCGGCGGTGCCGGTGACCTACGCTGCAATGCCGCCCCAATTTCGTTTCAAGGGGGTGGGGTGGGGGTGGAGCCCGGCTTCCTCGCAACCGGGTCTATCAGCGGAAATCTCGATTTTTAGTCTTGTCACGTTGGCAGATTTCAGGAGTCCAAATCTTGGACTGTATTAGTCCTCCGTTTACAGAACCTGCTGGCTGCAGGAGTCAATCTACCCCCCATTTCCATTTTGAGCCGTAATTATGAAACCTCAGATCGTCGCAATCGTCAATGTTTATGCGGGGGGGGAACGTGGTAAAGGCGTTCCGGAGGCCAATACCCAATGGGTAAATATAAAACCGCCTGTTCAGCTTTCCTTCAATGCCTCTCTCGACGACGGCACGGCGAGTGGTGGCGAAGGTGGAACATCATGCCGGGGAGTTGTTCCCGCGCATCGGGTTCGTTGTGACGAACCTGACCCTGCCGAGCCGGGCGGTGGTGCGGTTCTACAACAAGCGAGGCACGGCTGAGCAGTGGATTAAGGAAGGCAAGCAGGCGGTAAAGATGACGCGGCTGAGCTGCCACCGTTTCCGCTCGAATGAGGTGCGGCCCGCGCCTGTTCGGCCTGTGTCTGGCATTCTTTATGCGCGCCTTCAAGCAGCTGGAGCATTAGCGAAGTGATCCGCATCACCAGGGCCAGCCGCAACACGTTGAAAGAACTCTCCCGAAGACTTGTGGGAAAGCGGCATATTATCCGGCACGGTGTCGGCAAGGGCTCCTGGTATGCCCTGCCATAGCCGTCTGTTGAAAATTTATTCTTGTTTAGAAATGAGGGTAATAATTTACTTGACTCGCCCATTGTTTTGCGGTAGAGTAGTTCATGTAAGGGGAAAACGCTATGAGCTACGAACCGCAAAGCCTTCAAGAAGCAACAGTTTACTTCTCGAATCCAGACAATTGCGTCGAATACCTTTCGAGCCGCCGCTGGCCCGATGGCAAGGCGATCTGCCCCGGTTGCGGCTCCGAGTCTGTTAGCTACAACCGGGAACGCCGCACCTGGAAGTGCTCCAGCCATCACGTAAAGCGCGAGTTCTCCATCAAGGTCGGCACGGTCATGGAAGACTCGGCGATCCCGCTGGATAAGTGGCTCGTGGCCATGTGGCTCGTAACCAACTGCAAGAACGGCGTGAGCAGCTATGAGATTGCCCGTGATGTAAAGGTGACTCAGAAATCGGCCTGGTTCATGCTGCATCGGATTCGCCTTGCGATGCAGGATGAGAACAAGGGCCAACTGTGCGGCGAAGTCGAAGCGGACGAGACCTTCATCGGCGGCAAGGCGCGCAACATGCACAAGAGCGTTCATGAGCGCCGCATCACCGGGATGGGCCAGAGCGCGAAGGACAAGACAATCGTGATGGGACTCTTGGAGCGCGGTGGTGAGGTTCGCACTCAGATTATCCCCGACCGGCAAAAGGGCACATTGCAGCCTATCGTTCGGGAACATATCGAACCGGGAGCGACCCTCTACACCGATGAGATGGGCGGATATAAAGGCTTGCGCGAAGAGTACCTGCACGAGATCATTGACCACGCCGTAAAGTATGTGGATGGCCGCGTACACACGAACGGCATGGAGAATTTCTGGTCTCTCCTGAAGCGCGGCCTGTCTGGTACTTATGTGAGCGTCGAACCGTTTCATCTGTTCCGCTACCTCGATGAGCAAGTGTTCCGCTACAACAACCGGGCAACCAAAAAGCATCCTCGGACCGATGCGGACCGTTTCAGCCTCGCCGTCTCAAAGATCGTCGGCAAGCGGCTGACATTTGCCGAACTAACCGGCAAGGTGGGAGCCGCCGAGGCTTTCTAATCCTTCCCGGTTGAAGCGTGGGCGAAGGAAGCGTTAGAGCTTAGCAAGGCGCGTTTGCAGATCAAGGACGCGCCTTTGTGCTTTGCGGATATCGTCCGCTACACTTATTAACCCTTTGAAATCAAACGCTTGCACGTATTTCTGTGGAAGCGGCCGCACTTCAAAACCGTGGTGGATGCTTCGGCCTGCCAAATAGATGTTTTCCACGGGAGAAACCCGAAGCCATTCGGCTAACTGAGCTAGCAGATCGCTCGTGGCATTCGCTGCTTCTCTACAATGGTTGAGTTCCTCTTCGGCTTCCTCCAACTCAATGCGAAGCCTTACCTTTTGCTCGCGCTTCTCATCTGGGCTCATTCTTGCCTCCTCCTGATTTTTCGGGAGAAACAGCCGAAATCTTAGGCCGTCTCCCTCTTGGTTTCTGGCCCTCACGCTTACGCTTCCATTCCTCTTCGCGGCGCTTCAATTCTTCGCGCGAGACGGACAGAACCTTGCGGACTGTCTTGTCAAATGCTCTAGATTCCGAGGTGCTCATGCGATCAATCCCCGTTTCTTCATGTCCGCAACCAGTGCCTCAATCATCCCCTGGCAGACACAAAATAAACTGATTGCCTGCCGCAACTCTAAGGTGTCCATCGGGTGCATCAATGGGTTCCTGTAGTTATCTTTAATGTTTTGGAGAGAATCGATCACCTCTTTGGCCGCGTTATTGTCCTTGAGGAGTTTGATGAATTCTCCCCAGTTCTGCCGATTCAGCGGAGGCAGAACAAAGCCGACGATACGGGACAAATACAGCCTAATTGTCAATTCCACCGCCCGCAGAATATGGAAACCAGAGGCGGTAGGGCGTTCAAATGCGAGGCATCGTCCCGCTTCATCAATCTCGGCAATACACCGGTCATCAAGAGCTTGGATCGCCGCCTGATCATATCCTTTGCTTGCGGCAGCCAGCAGATTCTCCGTGGACAGGTTGCCGATTCGCTCCAAGCAAAAAATGGGCGCGGCAGATACTTCTTCGTCCAGTATGGGCTCGAACTTTTTTATGCTTGCCTGAACGGTCTGAAGATTTGGAATGCCAGCCGCGTCCTGCTTATGGAAGAGCGTTATATCGTCGATGTCTTTGATCATCTCTTCAGCTCGCCTCTTGGAAATGGGCAGATATCTATCGATCAGATCGCCGGTAAATGTCGTGAGCGCTAATCGCGCTTCAACCAGCCGCTTGATCATCAGCCTTCGATCCGACTCGTCGGGCAGCTCTAGGACTGGGTGCAGATAGACGGCGACTAAGAAAAACTCATAGGGGCGATACTTGATCACATCCCCACCTCTGACACGCACGAATGCCACACGAGGCAGTCGTCCAAACTCGGGCATTTGCACGGTGAAACCTTCCTTTCACCGGCAATAAACCAACTTGTCGCCTATCCTACTCCTATGGGCGAGTCAAGTCAATTATTGCCGAAATGAGTAAATACATAGGATGGAAATCGCGCCCAACGAAGGTCACGCCTTACGGTCAATAGGAATGCCCATTTGCGCCTTTCGGACTATGAACACTGCCTGATAGCCAAGGATTGTTGCGGACTTGTTTACCCCATAGATACTGGCGTAATTATTAATATGCAAATAGTAAATCCTTCTGGTCGCCGTGGGAGCCCCAGGCTGGATCGTCCTACATAACGTCCAAACCACGCTCATATTTACTAGCTTGCAACAATATGCGCCTTGCTATTTCGCTGGGTGAATAATCGAAGCCGCTCGGAAAACTGTGCCTGGGGTGGGTCGGTAGAGATTCACGAAAAAAAACACTTGACAGCTTGAACGGGGCTCACATTACCATATCTCCGGTGAAGTTTCTGGTTGTTTTTTCGCACGGAAACCCGCGAAGAACTGGAAGATTTCCTCAGATCGGCAAGTGAAGAATGAAGATAAGAACGTTTCTCGGCGCGGCGTGCGTCCTCATGCTGATTCTTGGATGCACACTGCGGTCAGCCGCTCAGATGGGCGCTGGAACGTTTGCCGATGTCAACCTGCCTTCCGGCGCGCTCGACCCGCAAGAGGAAAACAGCATCTGGCAGGTTGATCCGCTCACCGGCGCTCTCAACGTAAAAATTCCGTTTACGACGACCCCGGCAGGCGGACATGGGCCACTGTCCGTTAAACATTTGACTGCGACAACCGCAACGACTCTACGACTCATGCGAGACACACAGTGCGATACGCTGTATGCAAAGATGCAACTTCGCACGGCGTCGGGAGACCCAAAGGGATTCTTCCCGAGAGGCCTGGCTACCAACCGCAACTCTAACGAATGCCGGGCCGTATGAAGTTCTGCCTTGCTACCGGACCGCGCGTCGCTGAATTTTGAAATGTAGCGCTGACGCGGTAAATGGAGACAAACATGCAGCTACCATTAACACCTCACTTCCGCATCCTGCAAAGGCTCACGCGATCACTTCGGCATTCCATTGTAGGGATAATCTTAACAGTGTCCTATGCGGCTATACTTTGCCAAGAGTTGCCGTCTCCTTCATCGTCCAGCAGCGCGGCGCCGGCTCGCGACGCCGCGGCGGTTGCAACGATCACGGCATCGCTGAACGCAATGGGCGGCAATTCCGGATGGAGTGCGTTGCACGCAGCTACGACCACCGGAACTTCTGTACGAAACGGAGAGACCAGCAACACCTCATTCACCTGGTCAGACGACTGGTCAGGCGAGGCGCGCATGAGGCGGGATAACGGCAGTTCCAATGGCGGTCCGCATAACCTCTACACGCAGGATGCGCCATCACAAACGTCCTCCGCCTCGACCTCATCGGCATCTACGTCCGCTACCACACCGCGAAGGCCCCGCTTCGACAACGTACCCGCGCTGGTCATACATCTCCCTGGTGCTGCCCTGTTCCTAGCCTTGCAAAATCCTGCATACGCCATCACAGCAGCCGCTCCATCAAGATCGACTCCTCCCAATACATCTTGCGTGCGGGTCAGAAGAACACCCACAAACTCTGCCCTGCGAGTTGACGATATCACGATGTGCTTTTCAGCGGCTACTTCTCTCCCGGTCAGCGCCTATGTTTCCCTACCGGATCTCTTTCATTCGAACCACCAGCACATCGAATCGATCCAATACGAAAAGTTTCAGCCAGTTGGTGCTGTTCTTGTGCCGCAGCAGGTCTCGGTCACAACTCCTGGAAAACAAATCAATACGATTATTATTACTTCCGCGTCATGGAATCCCGCCTTCAGTAACAGCACTTTTTCAGGAGTCTCCCAATGACCAAATGCAATCGGTATGTCTTGCTCATTGTTCTACTCTTCGTTACCGCACGCGGCGCGTTCCCGCAGATTGCCGCGACTTCAGAGGTCGGAGCTAACCCATACAAGTCTTATTCGGGTGGAGATATTGACCATATCCAGATGCAAAACGGAAGCCTATACCTCCGAATCCCTCTGCTGTCATATCCCCAACTGGGAAAGCTCAAGCTGAGCTTTTCACTCCTCGCAAATGGCCCGCAATTTCAGGAAGAAGCCGATTGCGATAGCTACGGGACTTGTGAATTTTGGTACGCTTACAATCGGGGGTTTAACTGCCAACCCGGGGGTATCGCTGACACCGGCACAGGAGAAGCCGACGCTCAGGTTGTTGTGGATCAGGACCTTTCTCTGACTTCGTGTTTTCGTGATCCGGTCGAGGCTGTGTTCGAGTGTAACCCGACTGCCGATGACCCAATCATGTGTACTAACAGCAATTTGTTTACAGTTTTCGGAGTTATCGATAGTACAGACGCTACGCATACGCTTGGATATAATCAGAGCAACTGGTCAGTGTTACAGGCTACGGATGGATCCGGATATACGGTCCAGATGCCTTGGGGAAACTCACTGAATGCTGTTACGGGGAGCTATGGAGCCCCTTCCACATACCCAGGTATGTGCGGAACCAGCACGGTCATTTCTGATAGCTCCGGTGTTAAGCAGACTGCGAGCACCACGTGTACCCCATCGGGCTCATTAGCAACATCAGCAATCACCATTAGCGATCCAGTCGGCAATCATATCCAGAGATCATCGTTCCCACTGACGGCCAATATTGTCGATTCTGTCGGCCGACAAATACCAGATCCAACGCTTGTCGCATCATACTTTTACCCAGATCCAACAATTCCGACTGGGTTAACACTCGACCCACCCTCTGTTACGTCCACCATTTGTCCTCCCCTTGGAATGCCAGGAGAGCCAGGAGTGGCAGGAGAGACGGTGGTATACAGCGAGAGTTGGACGGTTCCAGGCTACCAGAATTCGCCTGAAACATATCATTTCTGCTATACCACAGTAAATATAGCTACCAACTTCTTCGGAGACGGGCCCGGGAAGACGGTCACTCAGGAAGGCCCTACTTGGCGCCCGGACCCTTTCAACGGAGGAGGGGTTTACTTATTCGTAACCTATCAAGATATGTCCGGGACCAGCCCGGTCTTGCAAGCGGTCGTATTACCCAATAAGACGTATTGGGGCTTTGTGTACGATACAGCTTCTTCATCAAATCCGGAATCCTATGGCGACCTGCTACAGGTAATCCTTCCATCCGGAGGATCTATTAACTACAGATACGGATGGATAACTATCTGCGGCTCAACCGCGGCAGGGGAACCACAACCTGTTGGTCGCGCAGTTCAGACCAGAACTCTTGAACCGCTCGTTGGGGAACCCGTTACCACGACCTATTCATATTTCCAAGCATCAGGGACCCGCGCGAATCCGGCAACAATCGAAACAGATGGGTATGGAAACGACACAGTTCACACGTTTACGCTTGACTACCCGAACTGGGGGGACATGGTCTGCGGGGCCGAGGAGACCGCCACAAAATGGTACCAGGGATCCTCGAGCAATGGAATAAGTGGGACCATCCTTAAAGAGGTGGAAAACACCTACACCTATGAGATGAATCCTCAGGAAGACGTCTCAGATTCACCACAACGCATTAACGTTTTGCCGCAGACAACAACCACCTTGCTGAACGGGCAGGTGGAGAGCTCAGTCTCGTACAACTATGACACTCTCTTCACGGCGAGCCAACCGTATCAGTCTTCTTCAGGCGTTTGTTGGCCAACCGGATTGTGTGGGACCGGAGTATTTCCGACCTCGTCCCCCATCCGTTATCAGACACCGTCTTTTGTCGATGATGGAATCAAGCAGACCACGACGATTCGTCTTGCTCGGGCCCAACCGTGGTACCAGGCGGCAAACTTCTTAGCGTTACCTCAGTCGGTAACAGTGGCAGACGAGTTGGGCAACCAGGTCTCTCAGACGGTATACGGCTATGACGAGCCACCGTGCAGTCCATCTGCGGCATCCGGGAACTTCTTTGGGAATCTGACTTCCGTCACCAAAGATTACGGAACAAAAACTTCATGGTGCTACAACAACAACGCGATGCCGACGTCAACAACCAATCCGAACGGCAATGCTGGACTCACGAATGGCACTACATATTACAGCTATCTCTCAGCAACATACCCTGTGCTGTACATCACCAAAGTTCAGGCGCCTACGACCAACGGAGTTGCGCATATCCGGTATTATCAGCAAGATCCGAACACCGGATGGACTACAGGCATTTCTGATGAGAATGCCAGCAGCATCAACGACACTCACCACGCTACATACTACAGTTATGACCCCGTTGGCAGGCTCATCCAGGTTAAATACCCCGACGGCGGTCTGGCTACTCAATGCTATACTGATGAGGGCGCGATTGCCGGGATCACGTCATGTTCGCAAACGAGCGCGCCTTATAGTGTTGTTTTGCAACAACCGCTAAATCAATCTCAAACCCTGACGTCGACGGCGATGTACGACGGTCTCGGGCGCCCTTATCAGGCGATAACCCCAAGTAGCGCGATCACCTACACCACATATGACTTGGATGGCCGCGTCGCCTCGGTCAGCAATCCACACTATGCCACTGCGTCCTTTACGGATGGGATCACGAGTTATTTATATGATCCGTTAGGCCGCAAGACATTTCAATGCCAGCCAGACAATCTACCTATAAATTCCACTACGTGCAGCCCAAATAACAGCTATCAGTCGTGGAGCTATAACGGGAACACGACCACCTTCAGGGATGAGGATGGCAACCAATGGCGGCGGAACGCGGATGCTCTTGGACGGCTGATATCAGTTCTGGAGCCGAATGGCGTTGCGCAGGCTCCGGGCATGGAGACCGATTACAGCTACGATGCGTTAAACAACCTGTTCTCCGTGACGCAGTGGGGAGGGCCGTCTGGGTCGTCCGGAGCGCGAACGCGATCTTTTACCTATGACAATCTATCTCGGCTTCTTTCAGCCACCAATCCAGAGACGGGCAGAGTCAGTTACGTGTATGACCCGAACAGCAACGTGACGAGCAAAACCGATGCGCGGAATGTGACAACCACGTACAGATACGATGCATTGAACCGTTTGCTGAGCAAGAGCTATTCGGATGGCGCTACTGCGTTCTCCTGCTACCAATACGATGCATCCTCTGCTTCCTGTGTTCTTCCGAGTCCAAATTCGATTGGGCGATTGACGAATCAGTGGACCCAAAGTTCTTCCGCGGGTAGTTGTCTCGCGCCTACAGGGGGATTTTTGACGAAGCGTTCGATTCTTTGCTACGATCCGATGGGCCGCATCTTGAACGAGCAGCAGTACACGCCGGCGAGCCAGGCGGCCGGAACATCCTACCCGCTGGCCTACACATACGATTTGGCCGGTAATCTGCTCATTTCTACCAGCGGAGTTGGCCCGACCTCTACTCCTGCGAATCCGGCCCCCATTACTTTCACAAACACGTACGACGGCGCGGGCCGCTTGCAGACATTAACGAGTAGCTGGACCAATAACGGTGTATTCCCGGTGACGCTCTTTTCTCCGCCGACGGCCATGCCGTCAACTCCATGCGCGAATGCCATCACCGCACAGTATGCTCCGTTTGGCGGGCTGGCGAATGCCGCGTTTGGCAATGGACTTACCCTGAACCGGGCATACGACAAGCGATTGCGAACTACTTGCGAGAACGACGTAGGAACTGGCACCACGCCTGCGACCAGCGGCTCAGCAACGGTGACCATCACCGGATCGGAGCAGACCAAATGAGCAAAGATCGTGGAGTTGAGATACCGCGCATCGACTTAGCCGCTCATTGCAATGGACAAGGGCGGGAGAGCATTCCAAATGAAATCGGCACGATGATTAGTATTTTGTCGCGCAAATCCATCCTCAGTCTCGCGGCCAGGACTAAAGCCGCTGTGAAATCATGCCTGGCCTTGGCTATCTTGCTCACCCTCATGGGGGCTGTAGCGTCCCATGAGGCACACGCTCAACTCAGAGTGGGAGGGGGAACTCTCAATTATAACGTAACTGATGAAGGCACTAACGCGTGTTCCGATACTGGATTCGATTACATGACGACATACCAATACTTTTCTTTCTCCTTCACAAGTTCCACTGGAGTTGTAACCCAGTTCCCAGGCGCTAGCGTATTAGACTACGTGTGGGATGGCAATTGCCAATATGGCACGCCGCAGTGGGGGGATCCCGCAATTTTGTATCTGTATGGTCCCACATTCTACATAACCCTCGATCCGAGTTCATTTACTGCGACATACTCCCAAAACCCGGCGACTCCAACTTTCAGCCCCGCAGGAGGTACGTTCACCACGGCGCAGACGGTCACGATCAGCGATGCAACCTCGGGCACGACGATCTATTACACCACCAACGGCACCACGCCGACGACCAGCTCGACAGTCTACGGTGCGCCGATCACGGTGTCATCTTCCAAGACAGTAGAGGCGATTGCCATAGACAGCAACTATGTGCAGAGCACGGTGGGTTCGGCGGCGTATACGATCAATCTCAATCTGGCCGCGCAGACCATCACCTTCCCGGCGATTCCAACGCAGACTGTGGGAACGCCGCTGACACTTTCAGCCACGGCCAGCTCCGGCCTGGCGGTCGGCTTTGCATCGACGACCACCAGCATCTGCACGGTCTCCGGCACGACAGCCACGTTCATCGCCTCGGGAACCTGCACCATCCAGGCCACTCAGGCGGGCAACAGCACCTATGCCGCGGCCCCGCTGGTCTCGCAGAGTTTTACCGTCAACGGCAAGGCGCAGACCATTACCTTCACCGCGCCCACCACGCCGGTAACCTACAGCCCCGGTCAGACTTACACACCCAGCCAACAGACCAGTTATGAAAGCGCCTCCGCTTCTCCGCCAACGTATAGCCAGACAAATTCTGGTACTCTGTCTGGATTTTCATCCGTTGCCGCAACTTCTGCTGAACTCAACGTGACAATCTCCGGATCAGTGTCTTCATCGAGCGGTAGCGGTGCTGGGGTGTTAACACTTCAATACTCAACGAATAATGGGTCTACTTTTACAACGGTTACTGCATGGTCCTCGTCATTCTCATCTCAAGTGGTTTCCTTTCCGATCTCAGGCATTACTAATCTTAATACCGTACAAATTCAGATAACAGCATTTGCTGCTACTGGCAGTGGCTCTGCGTCAGCAGGCGTCAGTGTGAGCGGCTGGTATGCGACGGTGGGGGCTCCGCCGATTACGCTCTCGGCAACAGCCAGCTCCGGCTTGCCTGTGACCTTCAGCGTAACCTCCGGACCGGGAACGGTGAGCGGCAACTCGCTGACCATCACCGGCGCGGGCACGGTGGTTGTGGCCGCGAACCAGGCGGGCAACGCCAGCTACTCGGCTGCGGCAACAGTCTCGCATACCATCGTGGTCAACAAGGCCACGCTTACGGTGACGGCCAACAACGCCAGCCGCGCCTACGGCGCAGCGAATCCGACATTCACCCCCCGCTACAGCGGATTCCTCAACGGCGATACGGCCAGCGTACTGACTGGCGCGCCGAGCCTGACCACCACGGCCACGGCATCCTCCGCCGTGGGCAGCTACACCATCACCGCCGCTGCGGGCACACTGGCGGCAACCAACTACAGCTTCACGTATGTCAACGGAACGCTGACGGTCAGCAAGGCAGTCCTTACGGTGACGGCCAACAACGCCAGCCGCGCCTACGGCGCCGCCAACCCGACATTCACCCCCCGCTACAGCGGATTCCTCAACGGCGATACGGCCAGCGTACTGACTGGCGCGCCGAGCCTGACCACCACGGCCACGGCATCCTCCGCCGTGGGCAGCTACACCATCACCGCCGCTGCGGGCACACTGGCGGCAACCAACTACAGCTTCACGTATGTCAACGGAACGCTGACGGTCAGCAAGGCAGTCCTTACGGTGACGGCCAACAACGTCAGCCGCGCCTACGGCGCCGCCAACCCGACATTCACCCCCCGCTACAGCGGATTCCTCAACGGCGATACGGCCAGCGTACTGACTGGCGCGCCGAGCCTGACCACCACGGCTACGGCATCCTCCGCCGTGGGCAGCTACACCATCACCGCCGCTGCGGGCACACTGGCGGCAACCAACTACAGCTTCACGTATGTCAACGGAACGCTGACGGTGAACAAAACGACGCTGACCATCACCGCCTCCAGTCCGACGGTGACTTACGGCGCGGCAATTCCTGCAATTACGCCAAGTTATAGCGGTTTCGTGAACGGCGATACGAGCGCGTCGCTCACAACACAACCGGCATGCACTACGTCGTACACAACGACCAGCGCGGCGGGCTCCTCGCCTTCGACGAGCTGCTCTGGAGCCGCCACCGCCAACTATACTGTCAGCTATGTCAGTGGCGCGGTGACCATTAATCCAGCCACGCCCAACCTGACCGTGGCAACTTCCGTCACACCCTCCGCTTACAACAGCCCGGTGACCTTCATGGCCACCATCTCCAGCGGAACAACCGGCTCGGTGAATTTCTACGATGGAAACACATTGCTCGGCTCTAACCAGATCAGCGGCACCACTGCAACCTACACAACGAAAACTCTAGCGTTAGGCGCACACATCATCAGCACAAGTTACTCAGGCGACGCAAATCACTATTCGGTTTCGTCCGGCTCAATCACTCAGACCATCACCCAGGCTACGCCCATCATCACATGGACTGCGCCCGCGCCGGTTGGCTCCGGTACCGTTCTGTTGGAAACGCAACTGAATGCCACGGCCAATGTCCCTGGCACTTTTGCATACACTCCACCCGAAGGCACGGTAATCACCGCCGCGCAGACGCTTTCGGTCGTCTTCACGCCCAAAGACGCCTATGACTACACCACGGCCTCTGCCACGGTTCCGATCACGCTTCGAACCGGGGCCGACGCGGACACTGGAACCGCTACCCTGACGATCAATGCCGCAAACACCCAAAACATTCTTACCGTATCCATTAACTACGGGGCGGCAGACACCCCCAGCACCATTGCCGAACGGCTCGCAGCGGCGTCCTCCAGCTCGTTGGTCAATGTCGCCGCCGTTGACAACGCTCTCAACATAGAAGCCTCACCGGCGGCGGTCTCCTCTTTCGGCGGCGCGGGAACGAATTTCTCTTACTCCCTCCAGTTCTTTGATACGGCGGGTTATAACAGTGCCTCCTTCGCAGCCACTCCCCCCAGCGGCGCCCTCGATGGCGGGTCGACCGGCGGCAGCGGACAGAGTTCGGCCGCGATCTACAGCTTCAACGGCAGCTATGATCCTGTCGGAAACCTCACCAGCTATACTGATTCCGTCATGGGAATCTGGAGCTTTGCCTACGACACGCTGAACCGGCTGGCGACGGCGACAGCCGCGTCGGCGGCTGCGGACGCAGCGGCAGGTGTGGCCGCGCCCTATGCCGGCAACTACGGCTGCTGGTCCTACGACGCTTTTGGGAACCGTACAATGGAGGCAATGTCCACCACGGCATGTACGAGCAATCCGGCGCCGACCAGTTGGGCCAATCTCAGCCCCGCCAACAACAACCGGTTGGCGGGTACCAATCAGGCGCCCGGCGGCGTCAGCTACGATGCGTCGGGCGACGTGCTCAACGACGGCGTGAACCAGTACCTCTACGACGCGGAGGGACGCATCTGCGCGGTGGCCAGCACTCCCATCCCCGGCATGACGGTGATGACCGGTTACCTCTACGACGCGGGCGGAACGCGGGTGGCCAAGGGCAGCATCACCGCGTGGAGTTGCGACCCGGCCGCCAGCGGGTTCCAGACCATCAACGACTATGTCCTCGGCCTGGGCGGCGAACAGGTCACGGAGATGGGCATGGGCAGCGCGACGACAGGCAGCACCATGAGCGGCCTGGCGTGGCAGCACACCAATGTCTGGGCCGGCGGCAAGCTGCTCGGCACCTACGACAACGACGGCCTGCACTTCTATCTCGACGATCCGCTGGGCACCCGCCGCGTGCAGACCGACTACGCCGGCGTGGTGGAAAAGGACTGCGCCAGCCTCCCCTACGGGGACGGCGAGAGCTGCGCGCCAACACCCACCGAGCACCTCTTCACCGGCAAAGAACGAGACTCCGAATCAGGGAATGATTACTTCGGGGCCAGGTACTATACATCCAGCATAGGACGTATGATGAGCCCCGACAGTGGAGTTGATCAGCATCCCGAAGACCCCCAAAGTTGGAACCTTTACAGCTACGTTCGGAATAATCCACTGAACTCCGTTGATCCAAGTGGTGAGTTCACGTGTGACTCAAAAACCGTGTCGGCGACGCAGTGCGCAAACGCGCATGCATCGGACGACAAGGCAGGTGCGGCTCTAGATAAAATCAAGGCCAAATATGGCGCAGACTCAAGCCAGTACAAAGACGCGGCGAGAGCCCATGATGCACTTGGCGGAACGAAAGATAACGGTGTCGTGCTGAGTATTGGTAACGCTGGAAAAGATGCGGAAGGAAAAACCACTATCGGTCCGATGCAAGCCAAGACTGACGACAATCCAAACGGACAGAACATCAAAATCACATTGGGTGCCGGTGAGTTCGATGGAAGCGCGGGCGCAGCTACTTCTATCGAGCACGAAGGATTCCATGCAGCAGATGCGCACGATTGGATCAATACAGGATTCAATCCGAGCGCGGCACCGAATTGGTACCAGTCGGAGTTTCATGCATTTTCAGTTCAATTTAACTTAATGACAGCGATGGGCATAACGGGACACCCTCTCAACGGTGTCGGAATTGTTGGCGCTGGAGCGCCAGATTCCCAGAACTTTCAGGGGTTCATGATCCATGCAATCTTGCGCCAATCCCCGTATCGCATGGACCCAAGCAACAAACTTACGATGTGGCAGAAGAATACTCAAGGGGGCCATTGAGTGAAGACAATGAAGCTTTGCTTAGCAGTAGCTCTGGCCGTTTGGTTTTTCCATCCGGCCTCAAGTTCAGCCCAAGTCTCAGCCAAAAACTTCGAGATCGACAAATCAAAGCCATTCGTCTACATCAGATTTGACCATTTCGGAGACCGTAAGCCGGTTAATGACACTGAAAGCGCAAAGGGGTTGTGGTTGCGTTTGGTGAATAATTGCAGGCTGCCGATTGGGGTCAACGTATTGGGGCTGGGCACAGGCGATCCGGGTGTTGCCGTGAATTTCGAAGTCGTTCCGACAGCAGGGCGCGATGCTCCGGATGCAGAGCAGAGGAAGAAAATGCCATTCGGGTATGCAGCCGACATCGGAACACTCGTAACAATCCCGCCAGCGGGCGACTTGCTGTTTAGCGTTCCAGCGGAAAGCGTCACGAAGCAATGGTACATACAAGTCCGCTTCGGCTTTGTGCTTCCCGAACCCAAGTCAATCAACCATCAGCCTTCAGGAAACTATGAGCCCTACAGCGTGGTCGATTTTAACTGGTATCTCATTCCTGAGCAGTACAGGAAGTCAGAGTCCATCCAGCCGGGCTATCCAGGAAGCGCGGGCGTCACTGCCAAACCTGCCACGGACACGCTCGTTCACGAGTCGGGCAATGTCGATCCGCCGAAGCAGCAGTGAGCCGTCGTTGTGATCCAACCGCAAGCCGCCCTCCGGGGCGGCTTGTTGGCGTCTGGGCTTCCATAGGGGGTGTTGCTGGACATGGGCAGAAAGGGCACGGTGCTTTGCGCCGGGAGAATAGGGACACATCACCCCAGAATGGGAGCTGCAGGGGAACTTTAAGTTCCCCTGCGGGAACCATCATGGAATCAGAAGTCTACAGCCATCGGATGCGAAAAATGAGGCGTTTACAGGTTCCTCTGTGGGAACCACTGTAGAATCAAGCGGCTAAGAGGGGAAAGTCTCTAAATATATAGTGTTTACAGGTTTACGCAGGTAAACGTGTTGAAAACAAAGGGTCGCGGTTTGGCGGGCCTTTTTCGCGGCAGGTGGCCCGCTCATTAGCCCCGAAGAATCACCATGAGCTATGAGAAACTGTGCCCCGTTCATCGCGGTCTTATCGCGATGAGCGGGTCGTGAGGTCAGATCGTGGTCGGACTATGATAGAGCCATGCCGTACGGCGGGTGGCCCAGGTCTCACTTTTGAGACCTGGGAGATGAAGAACCCCAACCCGCCGCCTTTCGTTTTCGGTCTCGGTAATCGTTACCAGCTATACTGACACCATCTCGTTACCAGCTATACTGACACCATCTCGTTACCAGCTATACTGACACCATCATGGGCGCGTGGGGCTTCAGCTACGACACGCTGAACCGGCTGTCAACAGCCTCGGCGGCGGCCAATGCGCCCGCGCCCTATGCGGGCAACTACGGCTGCTGGACCTACGACGCTTTTGGGAACCGTACAATGGAGGCAATGTCCACCACGGCATGTACGAGCAATCCGGCGCCGGCGAGTTGGGCCAATCTCAGCCCCGGCAACAACAACCGGTTGGCGGGTACCAATCAGGCGCCCGGCGGCGTCAGCTACGATGCGTCGGGCGACGTGCTCAACGACGGCGTGAACCAGTACCTCTACGACGCGGAGGGACGCATCTGCGCGGTGGCCAGCACTCCCATCCCCGGCATGACGGTGATGACCGGTTACCTCTACGACGCGGGCGGAACGCGGGTGGCCAAGGGCAGCATCCAAAAGTGGAGTTGCGACCCGGCCGCCAGCGGGTTCCAGACCATCAACGACTATGTCCTCGGCCTGGGCGGCGAACAGGTCACCGAGATGGGCATGGGCAGCGCGACGACAGGCAGCACCACGAGCGGCCTGGCGTGGCAGCACACCAATGTCTGGGCCGCGGGCAAGCTGCTCGGCACCTACGACAACGACGGCCTGCATTTCTATCTCGACGACCCGCTCGGCACGCGGCGCGTGCAGACCGACTACGCCGGCGTGGTGGAAAAGGACTGCGCCAGCCTTCCCTACGGGGACGGCGAGAGCTGCGCGCCAACACCCACCGAGCACCTCTTCACCGGCAAAGAACGAGACGCCGAGAGCGGCAATGATTATTTTGAAGCGCGCTACTACTCCAGCGCGGTGGGCCGATTCATGTCGCCGGACTGGAGTGCGCAAGAAGAGCCTGTGCCGTACGCACAACTCGATGATCCGCAGAGTCTCAATCTGTACGCGTATGTGCGCAACAATCCGCTAACGCGAGTGGATGCAGATGGGCACTGGCCTGCGTGGGTAGCCGAGGCGACAACATACGTCGAGGACGGTCTTGAGGAACTTGTAAACAAAGGCGCTGCCGAGGGTGCGGAAATGATTGGGGGCGCAACAGGCGTTTCTGCAAGTGCGGTTGGTGTTGGCATAGCGGCCCCCCTAGTTGTAGCTACGGTATTTGCGCCGCCTGTCGGCGGTGATATGACACCGGAGCAGATAAAAGCGTGTGGAGATGCATGTAAACCGCCCTCACAAACGGCGCCGAAGCCAAACGCAACCCCTACTCCGACTTCGCCTGCTCCTCCGACTCCAACTGCAGAGCATACAAAGAATCCGAGCCCGAGCAAATGGGACGACCACACGAAGAGGCGCCCAGGTACCTCTCCACCGCCGAACTACAAGCCGGACCGGAAACACGAGCAGCCGAAGCACGATAAAAAGAAAGATCGAGAGAAGCCGCCATATCGGCGAAAGGACCGGGACAAATGAAGACATACACATGGAAAGAAGCTTTTGAGGATGCGTATGCAGCGGCGAAGGCCGGTTCACTTCGTTCGCAGAACTTCGTAGGCTACTGCTATGACATTGGCCGAGGAGTTAAGCACGATCCGAAAATGGCTGCTTACTGGTACAAGAAGGCCGCAGAGAGTGGATCAACTGAAGGGATGTTTAACTTTGCCCTGTTGAGCGAAACGGGTGTTGGCACGACACGCAACGCTACGAGAGCGGTTCGTCTATACATCCAGGCTGCAACTAAGGGGCATCTTCAGGCACAATCAAACCTTGCGATCCGATATCTTGAAGGTCGCGGCGTAAGAAGAAACCTTGAAGAGGGGATTCGCTGGCTTCGCAAGGCTGCCAAAAGAGGCGACGATAAAGCTCAATTCAATCTTGGGCAAGCCTACCTGGATGGGGAGGGTGTTGCGAAGAGTAGCAGCCGGGCAAAAACGTGGCTGACAAAGGCAGCGAAGAACAATCACACAAAGGCGCGGTTGCTCCTAAAGAAACTTGAGAAGGCCGCCGCCTGATCTTGTGCTGCAACAGCAAGCCGCCTCTCGGGGCGGCTTGCTTGCTGTTGTGGCCTCCATCGGGCGTCTTGCTGGGCATGGGCGGAAGTACGCGCCGGTTCGCGTCGTGTGAACCATGCACGTCACCTTCTCCGCGCTTCACTGCGCACATCCCAGCGCGAATCAAAGCGCAATAGCCATCGCAATCAATAGCCAATCGGTGCCTGTTCACCCGCGCATTGATTAGCCGAATGGTGTCCATGCTTTGCATGGGGGTTATTTACGACACTCCATCCCTCCAAGGGTCATGCAAGGAACCCTGGGGCCACCCTGAATCTGCGTGAGCGGCGTCTATGAGTTAGGGCGCGTGGGGTTCCGAGGGGAAACCCAGGGAACCCCACGGAAATCAGGCGTCAAAGAGGGGTGAAGCGTTGGCGATCCTTGACGAGGGGAACCTTGCGGCAGAGGCGGCGAAGCGGGCAACGTACCGCGTGCATCACGTTGGCACAAAGCTGAACGAGAGCGAGTTGCGGGCCTTCGAGGCTCTGGCGGCGAAGCGCAACCAGACGCAGGGCGAGTTGATTCGCGGGCTGATCCTGGATGAACAAGCGCGGGATGCCGGAGGCGTTCAGCCGAGCGCGGAGCTGACGGAAATCATCGGCGTCCGGCTGATGCTGACGAACCTGTTGCGTCCGGTGGCGACCGGCGGGCTCCAGCGGCGGATCGCCGGCCGGCAAAGCCATGAGCGGGATGACACGCCACCCCCGACAGAGTTGCCGCTTAGATACCGAAAGCTGGAGTCAGGACTTCTTGTTGGCCGGCTGCTGGCCGGTTACGAATGCGCCGGGCCAGCCGCCATGCTCGTCGATGACCTCGTCGATCTTCTTCATCAGGCGGATGGTCTCGCTCAGGGCGACGACGATCTTGTTGTAGTGGGAGATGTCGTCTTTGGAAAGCGTGCGGCCTTTGCGGTCCTTGAGCCACTTCTCGCAGACCTGGTAGCCGCCGATCTGGAACTCCCACACAGCTTCAGGCACACCCTTGAAGCCGCAGGTCTGCTCCTTGTCGAGCCAGACGGTCTTGCGAGCGTAGGTAGGCTTCTCGACCTCGGGATTCCTCGAACCAATGTAGGAGCTTACAGATTCGGCAAGTTTGGGCGATTCCAAAAGGTGTAGGGTAACAAGTTCGCCGCCGAGCCGGGCCAGCGCACGAAACAGCTTCAAGTTCGCGGTCAATGGCAGGCGCGGAAAATCAACCTTGAGAAACTCAGCGTAGTGCCCACGATATCCTGGGCTTTGCAGAATTGCGTATATGTAGTGGAAGATGTCTTCAGGCGTGAGACCTTGCGGTAAGCCGAAGCTGCCGACCTGAGGCAGACCGAACCGAGCCGAAGTGTATCGCAGGAATTCTGGTGAAAGATTCGGATGTCTCGCCGTGTTTGTAAACGCAAGCTCTCCGTCGGAATCATGTAGGTAAAGCGGAAAGCCGGAAGCGTTGTCGCGAGTGCTTACGACACTCTTGTCCGCGAGAGTCGTAGTAACCCACTGACCATTGATAGTTTCTGCCCGGTTCTTCCCGAGAGAAATCAATACACGGTTAAAGCGCTTGCCTGATACGTTGTTGGAACAGACCGGAGCAGTCTGCCAGACGAGAGTAGGATGGAAGAATATTCTACGACGATCAAATGGACGATATTCGATAGTTTGAATGTAGTTTGAGAGGTCAGAGATCGCCCTCAACTGCTTTCTCGCCGATTTCACGTTCCAACCTGTTTTCAGAGTAATGTCGAATCGTTCAGCCAGTTCCTCGTCAGAGCCCCGAAATGATTGCACGGCTCCGACATTTTGCAAGACATTGTCGAAGTCGAAATCTACGACCAAGTGATCGCGATTACTTGCAACTAAGGTTGAATAGCGCGGAAACACTTCTGCTAGAGTGAATTCCTGCTCTGTCGATTCCGAACTCGAAGCATTGCGATGTAACCACCAAGATTGAGCTGATGGAAGAGTTTCCTCCCAGCCTTCCTCACTCAGATCAAGATCGTCGCTGAGAAGTGTGTATTTATCATCTCGACTTCCGATCACTTCTCGGAAACGAACTAGATTAGGGCTTCCTGGAAAGGACCGGCGACAGACGGCGAACGAAATGGCCACGCCCTGCAATATGTCGAACACATTTTGATCTTCAGCGAGTCGGGAAACTCTCCTCGACTCTTCGCTGCTTCCCCAAAGGTCAACAATTTGTACTCTCTCAAAATAAGTTGACATCCATTCTCGAAGTCCAACTAGCGACTCGGAATCAAGGAACATGCGATTAGTAATCATCCCCAGGACGCCAGTTCCTGGCGGGAATATCTCCGACGAGAAGCCAAGAAACTTCACGTAGTCGTCATTAAGATTTCGTTCTAATTGAAGAGCGTTACGCGCATGAATTCTTTGGCCATTGGCAAAGCGAAACTTTTCGATGTGCGCTTTAGCCGCTTCGTTGAGATTCATGCTGTATTGAGCATAAGGCGGATTACCGATGACAACTGTAAAACGCTGGTTTCGCTTGACGGTGTTAACGGCCTTAGCTTCATGGGCAAGAGCCGGAACCCAGTCTTCAAACTCGCGCTGCTTCTTGTCATCGCTTGCAGGTTCGAGGCTATTAGTAAGGTAGATGCGGGCGCGCTGGTTACTGCTGAAGCGGTATCCCGTCTCAAAGAGCTTGAGGCCTATCTTCATGTGGGCAATGGCGTAGGGAGCCATCAGCAGTTCGTAACCGTGCAGACGTGGAAGCAAGTGCTTGGGGACGTATTCATTCCATAAATTCTGATACTCCAGGGCCATGTGACCCTGCTTCTCCCATCGCGCTTCCATCGTCTTGTGAATGATGTCTATCGCCTCGACCAGGAACGTGCCTGTACCAGTGGCCGGATCAAGAATGACAACAAACGGCTCAGAGGGCTTTGTCCCGGCAGGGATTGCCAAGCCAGTATGCTTAGCAGCCATCTCGCCCCAAGTAATGGTGGAGGCCAGACCATCTTCGATACCGAACTCCGTTTGCAGCAATTCATGAACACTACGGACGATGTAGGAGACGACGGGGCGAGGTGTATAGAAAACGCCACGTTTGATGCGCATTTCCGAGTCGTATTCTTTGAGGAATAGTTCATAGAAATGGATGACGGGGTCCTCCTGCGGATTTCGGTCACCGAAATCACGCAGGACCGCTTCCATGTCGGCATCTCGCAAGAGTTGCACGACGTCATTGATGCCGAGTTCATCAAAATCTATCTTCCCCTTTCTGCCTCCAATCGTGAGGAAGGTCTCCAGCATGTCTTTCAGGAAAGGGTTCGTGATCGGCACCATGTCTGCCAGGTTGTCAGCCACAAGCCCTGCGGGACGAGAAATGCGCGCCGTCAGCAAGCCATAAGAAATGGTCTGGGCATACATATCGGCGAAATCGTCGGTGCTGAGGTCGTGAATCAGCGCCTCTTTGAAGGCGGCGTGCATCTTCCGCAGAGGCCCTCTAGTTGATTCGACCGCCAGCACGTTGTTGGCACGCTTGCGAATACCACGAGCCAGGTCTGCAAGCTGGATCGCAAGCTGTTGTGAAGTCCTGATGACTTCGCGAGGACGAAGCCGGAACGCAGTAGACCATTTTGCACGCCAAGCCGCAATGTCGCTTTCGTTTTCTGGCCACCGGAGCTTATCCTTCAGCTCTCGCTCAACGAAGTCCAGCTTCAGTTTTGTGTCTTCATCGTCCCAGCCGAGAAGGCGCAGAGTGGGCAGATCGCCGGTTCCGTGCTCTTCGGCAAAGTGCGCGAAAGTGATGTCTCGATGAGCGTCCTCGCCGTAGGAGGAGATGAAAAGAAGATCGTGCAAGCGCCACGCCGCCTGCTGTGACTTGTTGGCCGATTGTCTCTTCTTGATAACAAGCGTGCTGAGGATGCGGCGCAGGGCAACAACAGGCAACTGCTTGGGTGCGAAGTTGACGAAGAATATCCCCCATGGCTGATTGCTAGTGTAGTCCGCCAGAAATAGAGTCCTTTATATATCGAAGTCATCTCATACGATGAGGAGACTTCGATATGCGTGTAGCGCCATCAATTGCATTGTCCGATGAGATTCGGCTTCGTCTGGAAAAG